>WNGR01000120.1_pt1 | contig 138755 bp, 126 predicted proteins | sample 5407581 | NCBI WGS metagenome assembly WNGR01 (sample SAMN13153383, study PRJNA577476) | soil metagenome | isolation source: 80 cm soil or saprolite under Garry oak tree replicate 2 | place: USA:California | collected 2016-06-15
GGAATCGCAGGAAGGGCTCTACGCCGAGCTTTCGGGACTGCTTGAAAGCCAGCTGCTCCCCAAGGCGCACGACCTGGCCGGGATGACCGAGCAGACCATGGATTGGCTGGCGTACAGCGCCGCGCATGACCCGGGAGCCGCGGCCGGGCGGGAACAGAAGCTGCGGGTCACCCCGGAGGTCGAGCGGACCCCCTTCTGGCTGGAGTGCCGCACAAAGCTGCACGCTCTGGCGGATGCCGTGAATGAATATACCGCATCCCTGCGTACGCTGCTGCGCCGCTCGAAGGATCTGCCGGAGAAGCTGCAGGAAAAACTGGCCGACCAGCTGTTAGATACGGGCGGGATCGAGGGGCGGCTGCAGAGCATGGCCGATGCGCTGCTGTTCTTCACGACCGAAGCGGAAGGATACTGCCGCTGGATTGAGACGAAGAGCGGCAGCCGCGGCGTCCAGGCCAGGCTCACCGCCGCGCCGCTCGACATCTCGGCCCAGCTCAAGGAGACCGTGCTCGACAGGCTCAAGACCATCATCGTCACCTCCGCCACGCTGACGGTGGGGGGTGAGTTCGGCTACCTTAAAAAGCGCACCGGCTTCGGCCTGCTCCCCAAAGAGCGCCTCTCCGAACTGCAGCTGGCATCGCCGTTCGACTATGCGCGCCAGGTGTTCGTCGCCGTACCGGAGGAGATGCCGGAGCCGACGGCGCCCGGCTACCGGGAGGCGCTTGAGCAGCATATCCTCAAGGCGGTTACGATCTCGCGCGGAGGCGCCTTTATCCTCTTCACCTCCTATGACCTGCTGAATCGTGTCTACCAGGCCCTGTCGCCAAAGCTGGCGCGCCTGGGGCTGACCTCGCTCAAACAGGGGGAAACCGGTCGTCATGCCCTGCTGACGCAGTTCCGCAAGGAGGGGAACGCCGTGCTGTTCGGCACCGATTCGTTCTGGGAAGGTGTTGATGTCAAGGGTGAGGCGCTGCGGCTGGTGATCATCGCCCGGCTCCCGTTCCAGGTGCCGACCGAGCCGGTGCAGCAGGCACGAGCCGAAAAGATCAAGGCCGACGGCGGCGACCCGTTCCGCGATTTTTCCGTGCCGCAGGCGGTCATCAAGTTCCGCCAGGGTTTCGGACGCCTGATCAGGAGCCGCGATGACCGCGGAGCGGTGCTGATCCTCGACCGGCGCGTGCTTAACAAGAGTTACGGCAGGATTTTTCTCCGCTCGCTGCCGGATACGGAGATTGTCAAAGGCACTTCCTGTGAAATATTTGACGGACTGGAGAGGTTTTTCAGGTCTAAACATGACAGCGGTAATATGATACAATAAGGCCTGAAAGGTGCGATATACAGGGGACAAAGAGGGGAGGCGTCCCATGAGAACCCTGATTATTCTGCCGATATTTCTTATCGTGATATTGTTCGGGTGCACCGAGCTTAAAGAAAAATTTACCCTTTCGTTTGACGTGCCGACAGTAAGCGATTTTTGGGTCGAGCGGAGCCCTCCGACTGAACCGCTCAACGCAGCGGAGGCACTTGCCGTCGAGTCAGCGGCAGGGCTTATGACACTGCAGCGGATCAAAGGAACGGCCTACTTTGAGGGGCGGGAGGAGTCTTATAGCATCATCAGGCATGAACAGCGAACAGCAGGTAACGAGGCTTACGTGATCTCGGAGAAGTACAGGATCAAGGATGGTTTGATATACGGGAAAACGATTCCGCACGTTGTCGCAATTCTTGACCCTAAAAAAGAGGAGTTCGCCAAGGATGTCGCCTTTAGCGTGGTGAACGGCACATTTTCAAACACTCCTGAAATCTATGAAGGAAGGGTTTTTGTTCCCAGGATAGATCCGGTCTACGGCAACCAGTGCGCCATTGATGTTGTTGAGAAAGATCTCGATAGAGAATATGCCACCTACCACATCAAGACGTGTTAGAGGAGCTGATATATTCAGGGGAACTGAAAAGGGGCAGCCGCGGCTGCCCCTGGTGATTTGTTAATATAAGAGAAAAATTATGCCGCGGTTCGCATCCGTTTTTTAGCGCTGAAGTTGAAACACTGAAAATACATCAGGCAGGTCAGCAGAAACGAAAAGATCGTGGAGGCGAGAACCAGCGGCGCACCGACCGCTTTCTTTGCATCCGGGACGAGCGTGACAAAGACAACAAAGAAAGCCACGCCACAGAATTTCCACAGATCCCCGATCAGCCGTTTTTTACGCAGCGCGGTCAACTGGGCGGTTGACAGGTTTGGCTGCGCCCCTTCTATTTCCACGCCGGCATCGCGCCAGGCGAGCCGGTAGACCGGATATATCAGTAGCAACTGTACGACGATAGACGCTATAATGCTGCTGACGAACTGTCCCGGCTTGTTGAGGGCGGCAAAACGCCCCTGGAAAACGATCGCCATGACGATCAACAGTCCCGTTAATATTGTCTGAACGATCCGGTAGATCATCATCTGCCGGTTGAGTTTTTTGAAATCGACACTGGCCATTGACATACTCTCCGCAAGAAATTTATAACTCTGTTTCAGAAGCGCAAATGTAGCAGAAAGCCGTCGGATTCACAAGGGTGCAAAACAGCACCCGGCATTTTAAAACGGCCGCAGCCTGCTACGCCGACACAGATCACGCCAAAGGTGACAGAAATCATGAACATTCTTCGCCGCATCATCCATCCGATCGTGGCCCTGATCGCCATCCAGCTGGTCTGGATCACTCTTGTGGTGTTCTGGATCTACTGGTTTATCGGCAAGCACCGCCAGTTCCGCGAACTGGCCGAAAAATACCGTCCCGAACTGCTCGGACAGGGGGCTAACTGGCCGGTCATGGTCGAGGGTCTGGTCATGCTGGTGCTGATCCTGATCGGCGTGTACGTGATCTTTGTCTACTGGAACCGCCAGTCCAACCTGTATCTGCAGCAGCGCAACATCATCTCCCAGGTGACGCACGAGCTTAAATCCCCGCTCGCGTCCATCCAGCTCCATCTGGAAACGATCCGCCTTCGCAGGCCGTCCGAGGAGCGTCTCGATTCTTTCGTCGGCACCATGCTGGCCGACACCGACCGCCTCCATTACCTGATCAATAACCTGCTGATGGCCGCCCGCCTCGAACAGCGCCGCAAGCAGTCCGAGCGGCGGCTGACCGACCTGACCCAGCTGGTATGGGAGCATGTCGAACGGGAGAGGGGCACCCTGCCGCAAGGGGGGAACATCTCGTTCGAAGCAGCACCTTCACTGAAGGCTCTGGTCGATCCGGAAGAGATGGGTATGGTGGTCCGCAACCTCTTTGAAAACGCGGTTCTCTATTCGCCGCAAAGTCCGGACATCTCGGTGCGGCTGGTCAAAACCGGGACATGGCTGCAGCTCTCGGTGCAGGACCACGGACGGGGACTTGGCGGGAAAGAGCTGAAAAAAGTGTTCGAGAGGTTCTATCGCGTTCAGCCTCCGGGCGACAATGTGCGGGGCACGGGCCTTGGTCTATATATCGTGGAGTCCATAATCAAGGGGTATGGCGGTACCGTTGGCGTATCAAGCGACGGACCGGGTAAAGGGAGCACGTTTACCGTAAAATTTCCTGCGGCGTGAGGCGAACGCAATGACTGATGACAAACCACATATCATGCTGGTTGAAGATGAAATTCATCTGGCGCGCGGCATCTGTTTCAATCTGGAAGAAGAGGGACTGCGGGTCAGCCATTTTGAAAATGCGGAGCGGGCCCTCGCATCACTCGAGATTGAACGTTTTAACCTGGTTATTCTGGATGTCATGCTCCCCGGCATGGATGGTTTTCAGGCGTGCCGGGCCATCAGGGCAATCGATCCGCGCGTTCCCATCCTGATGCTGACCGCCCGCTCCGAAGATGCAGACCGGGTGGAGGGGCTGGAAAACGGGGCCGATGACTACCTCACCAAACCGTTCAATCTGGTGGAATTTCTGCTGCGGGTCAAAGGGATGCTGCGGCGCTCTTCATGGTATCGCCCGGAGCCGGTTGAGGAGGGGTATCGCTTTGGCGACAACGAGGTGTTTCTGCTTTCGTACCGGGCCAGAACGGCCCAGGGTGAGATTGACCTGACCGAGATGGAAGTCAGGGTGTTGTCGTTATTTTTCCAGAAAGAGGGGCAGGCCATCCACCGCAGCGACCTGCTGCACTCCGTATGGGGCTACAGCAGCGACACCGAAACCCGGACTCTCGATAATTTCATCGTCCGGCTCCGCAAATACTTCGAACCCGATCCCTCTCATCCGAAACATTTTCAGACGGTGCGCGCGGTCGGATACCGCTTCAGCCGCGAAGGTGATTAAGCAGATCTAAACCCCTCCAGACCTCCCCTTATCAGGGGAGGCTCAAAAGCTTCCCCCCTGACAAGGGGGGATTGAGGGGGGTTAGTGGTGATAGCGCCCTTTATGTTCCTTATGAGCCTGCGAAGGGGCTTTGTGGCAGTCGAAACAGGCCTTTTCCTCCACTTTCTTTGCATCCAGCGGCGACTCCTGCCCCCCCAGTGAAGGCTGGTTGTATTCGGGAGTCTGGAAGGAGAGGCGCCCGCGCTCATCGGCTATATTGGCCGGCTTGTAGGTCGCCTGCCAGTTGGCGCTGATCGCGGTGGTGTGGCACTGGTCACATCCCCCGGGAGGGGGAATGCTTTTCCAGGCGGTGAACATGGCGCAGCCGCTGATGGTAATAACACAACCGGAAAGAAGTAAAAAAACATATCTCATGGAGTCGCTCCTCAAAAAAATCGTAACTTGTCAATAATAGCACAGAAAAGCTTAAAGTACAGCCTCAAGCAAAGGCGCCCTTCAGCTTCAGGATGCGGCGGACATTGTCCGTTGTCTTCCGGGCGACATCTTCAGGAGAGCCCCCCCGAATCTCCGCCACCCGCAGTACCGTTTCCGTTATCCAGGCCGGACGGTTGAACCTCCCTCTATACCGCTGCGGGGTCATATCGGGGGCGTCGGTTTCCAGCACCAGATGTTCAAGCGGCAGCTCCCGGGCAGTGCGCAGCGGCTTGACGGCGTTATTCCAGGTAACGGTCCCGGAAATCGAGATGGCAAAGCCGAGCCGGATGAACTCCCGCGCCATTTCCACGGAACCGGAGAAGGCATGCATGATCCCCCCCACCCGGTCGGCACGCTCCTCCCGCATAATCTTTTCTACCCGTTGAAAAGCGCGCCGGCAATGAATCAGCACCGGTAAACCCCAGGCTACCGCCAGGCGGAGCTGCTCGCGAAAAGCCGGCTCCTGCCGTTCCAGCGGCACCGCATAGGCCGGATCGAGGCCGATTTCACCGATTGCCGTCCCCTCCGCCGAGAGTTCCAGCAGCCTGTCAAGTATCCGGTCGGTCACGGTTCCCGCATGCATCGGATGAATGCCGTATGCCGGGAGAATCCGCGGATCCTCCGCGGCGATTGCGGAAATCCCCTCCCACCCGTCAGGATGTACCCCGGGGACGACAAAAGCCCGCACTCCTGCGGCACCGGCCTCCTGCAAAAATCGCGGCAGCATGGACCTCAGAGGTTTAAGATCGAGATGGCAATGACTGTCGATCAGGCCGCCATTCACAGAAACCACCCGAACAGATTTACTATCCGCTCCATGATCCGGATCAACACGCCCCTTCGCTCGTGAACATCCAGCTCGACCGGGCGGGCGGTAGCGATCTCCTCCAGCAGCAGCGCCCGGATCTGTCCGCCGAACTGCACGTTATCCACCAGGCAGTTGATCTCGTAATTGCGATGGAAGCTGCGCTGGTCGAGGTTGGCCGAGCCGATGATCGTCCGCTCGGCATCGATCAGCATTACCTTCGCATGAAGAATTTCGCGTTCCAGCTCAAAAATTTCGACTCCGCCCCGCAGCAGTGTCGCGTAAGAGCTTCTGCCGAGCAAAAGGAAAAACGGCACGTCACTGCGGGCAGGCAGCAGCAGCCGCACCCGGACACCTCGCCTGACCGCCCGAAGCAGGGAACGAATGATGCGCGGGCCCGGCACGAAGTACGGCGTGGCAATCAGGATCTCTTCGGCAGCCGAGGCGATATTGACCTGAAACGCCTCACGGATATAGGAACGCCGCTGCCGCGGGCCGCCGCTGATGATATTTACGGCGGCATCACCGCTTTTGCTGATTTTATGCCGCGGTAGTTCCGGTGCGACCCGTACCGCGGTCTCATGTTCACTGTTCCAGGTTTCGTGAAAGACCGCCTCCAGTTCGACAACCGCCTCCCCCCGGATACTGAAGCCAAGATCCCGAAAGCTCAGTTTGTCGGCGACACAGCCGGCATACTCGTCACCGACATTGAACCCCCCCAGAAGGGCCAACGAACTGTCGACAATGGCCATCTTGCGATGATCCCGTTTATCGAACCAGTACAGACCTCGCTTGAACGAGGGGACATTGAACTGGAGCAGCTTGATCCCCTTTTTGGAAAGGTTTTTAAAGTAGGAGGCGGGCGTGTCGAGACAGCCGATATAATCGTAGATCAGCCTGACCGTGACTCCGCGTTGAACGGCAGCAGCCAGCTCGTCCGCCAGTCCGCTCCCGAGACGATCGTTATGGATGAGATAGTATTCCAGCAGGATGGTATGTTCCGCAGAGTGGATGGCGGCAAAAAGCGCCTCGAAAAACTGTCTCCCCCCATGAAAGAGTTCGACACGATTATGACGGTGGGTGACCGGCAGCTCCAAAGGACGCAGTCGGCCCAGCAGGCGGATAAATCGGGGAAGCCGCTTTTTATGTTTGAAGTGATTGCTTCGCATGTCGCTCACACCACGTTACATAACCGGTATAGTCAGGCGCCCTACCGACACGATCTCGGCGGTCATGACGTCACCGGCCGCTACCCGCCCGACTCCTGCCGGCGTGCCGGTCAGGATGACGTCACCCGGTTCCAGGGTGAATATCGCCGAAATGTGGGCGATGATTTGCGGGATGCGGTTGATCATGTCTGAGGAGGTGCCGTTCTGGCGGCTCTCGTCGTTGACCGCAAGCTTCAGATTCAGCGCGTGCGGATCTCCTACAGCCGATGCCGGGACAAAATCGGACAGCGGGCAGGCGGTATCGAACCCCTTGGCAATCTCCCACGGGAGCCCCTTGGCTTTCAGACTGTTCTGCACGTCGCGCAGCGTCATGTCGATGCCGACGCCGTAACCGGCGACGCACTCCAGCGCCCTGTCCAGCGGCACATTACGCGCTTGCGTCCCGATCAGCACCGCCAGTTCGACCTCGTAATGGCACTCCTGCGAGTAGGCCGGGATCCGCACCGCCTCGCCGTCGCCGATGACCGACGAGGCCGGTTTCATGAACAGCACCGGCGCCGCCGGGGTCTCATTCCCCAGTTCACGGGCATGCTCGGCATAGTTGCGCGCCAGGCAAACGATCTTGCCGATCGGGAACTGCTGGCCGGTTGCTGGGATTTTTGCGGTTTTCATGATGTAGTCCTTTAGGTATATTTTCTCAGGCTAGCAATAAAATGAAGCGATGTCGATTAATTCAACTGCTTGAGCAAGGACGGCAGGTCATCGAAATAGAGGCGCTCAACCGGCTTTTCGGGCAACCAGCCGCCGTCAATCCGCCCGGCCAAGTCTTTCAGTTCATCAAAAAACTCCTTGTCGCTCCTGATCCCAACTTTAATATCCCGCTTTTCCTTCATGCCGATCACTTCCTTTCAGTGTCTGCCCTCTTTCATAGTCATACCCGAACCGACCTTTTGATTGCAATCGATTTAATGTACCGTCCCATCCCCAACAAAAAAGCCGCCCGATCAGACTAACGCTGGACCGGGCGGCTTTGAATTTCACATTCGATTTACTTTTCCCGACTTCACAACAGGCTCTCCCCGGTCATCTCATCCGGCTGGCGAATCCCCAGCATCTTCAGCATGGTCGGCGCGATATCGGCCAGACGGCCCCCCTCGCGCAGCTTCACTTCCTTGCGGCTGTCATCCACCAGTACCAGCCAGACCGGGTTGGTCGTATGGGCGGTGAACGGCTCGCCGTTTTCATCCATCAGCTGCTCGGCGTTGCCGTGGTCGGCGGTGATCAGCACCGCTCCGCCCAGCTCCCGCACCTTGGCGACAATCCGCCCCGCGCAGGCATCCACCGCCTCGACCGCTTTTATCGTCGCCGCCTCGATGCCGGTATGGCCGACCATGTCGCAGTTGGCAAAGTTGAGGATGATCACATCGTACGTATCCTGGTCCAGCAGATTCATAAGCTTGTCCGTCACCTTGACGGCGCTCATCTCCGGCTTCTGGTCATAGGTGGCAACCTCTTGCGGCGACGGGATCAGGGCGCGATCCTCACCCGGAAACGGGATCTCCACACCGCCATTGAAGAAGAAGGTAACGTGGGCGTACTTCTCTGTCTCGGCAATGCGCAGCTGCTTCATCCCGGCCTCGGACAGCACGCCGCCAAGGATGTTGGTCAGCTCCGTGGAGCCGAACGCGATCGGCAGGCCGAAGGTGGCGTCGTATTCGGTCAGACAGACATAACCGGCCAATTTCGGCCAATAACCGCGCTCGAAGCCGTCAAAAACTTCCAATGCCAAAGCACGGGTGATCTCGCGGGCCCGGTCGGAACGGAAATTGAAGAAGATGAAGCCGTCGCCGTCCCGCACTTGGCCGACAGGCGAGCCGTCCTCGCAGATCACAGCCGGGACGACAAATTCGTCGTATATCTTGGAAGTGTAGCTCTGCTCAATGGCGTCCTTCGAGGATACGCACAGTTCACCCAGGCCGTGCACCATCGCGTTGTAGGCCTTCTCGACCCGCTCCCAGCGGTTGTCCCGGTCCATCGCGTAGTAGCGCCCCATGACCGTCGCGATTTTTCCTACGCCGATCCGCGCTATCTCAGTCTCAAGCTGCGCCAGATAGTCGGCGCCGCTCTGAGGGGGGGTATCTCGGCCGTCCAGCAGGCAATGGACGAAGACCTCCGTCAAACCTTCACGTTTGGCGAGCTCCAGCAGGGCGTAGAGATGGGTGTTATGGGAATGCACCCCGCCGTCAGAGAGGAGCCCGGAGAAATGCAGCCTTCCTCCGGCCGCTTTCACCCTGGCGATGCAATCCAGCAGGACAGGGTTGGTGAAGAAGTCGCCGTCCAGGATCGACTTGGTGATGCGGGTCAGCTCCTGGTAGACGACCCGGCCGGCTCCCAGGTTCAGGTGGCCGACCTCGGAGTTCCCCATCTGTCCCTCGGGCAGGCCGACCGCCATGCCGGAGGTGCGGATCGCGGTATGAGGGTAGTCGCTCAGGAATTTCGTCAGGTTGGGGGTTTTCGCCAGGGCAACGGCGTTGTGGGCCGGGTTGGGGTTGATCCCCCAGCCGTCGAGAATCATCAGAAGGAGTGGTTTTTTCATCGGTACGTCCTTTCGGATCAATGATGGTGTTATAGTTCAAACAGTTCCTGCCTGCCCCCCCGCCCCCCCTTTTCAAAGTGGGGAGACTGGCGGGCATTTCAAGTCCATCTTTAGCAAAGGTGGGATTCAAGGGATTTGCCTTTTGTTTGTGATTCCAGCCAAGCCCTGGCTTTTATGGTGAGCCGGTACTTCTGCATGCGGCTGTTTGGCTTGTCAGGGACAGTGTATTCGATAAGCCCTTCTTTCAACGCAGGTTTCAGGTAACGTTCCTCAAAGTTCGCACGTCCCTTCAAGCTCAGCTCCTGCTGTAGTTCAAGACGAGTCATCTCACCTTGCAGCATGAGCAACAACCGGGCAATCTCCGGGATGACTTGCCCTGTGACTTGCCCTGTGACTTGCCCTGTGACTTGCCCTGCGACTTGCCCTGCGACCGGTAAAGAAGGGTGCGGTTTGGTCAGCTTGGCCAGGGTCATGGGAGGGCGTAATTCACCTGGGCTCCAGACCTCCAGCCGGTCTGAAAACAGCATCACCTGGACGCTTCCGGTGCTGGTGTAGTCACGATGTGCAACGGCATTGACGATAGCTTCTGACACGACCTCTCGCGGGATCTCATAGGCCACCGGCGCCTGCGGGCTGTCCTTCCGTGTACCCACCCAGAGATCGATCTTGGACATGACGAAATCCACCGCCTGATCGACAAGCTCAAAGAGGGTCCCTTTGTAGATATGGTAGGAGGGAATCGGTTTATGAACCTGCGTGGAGTGGAAGTGCATACACTTAACTTCGGACGAAAGCAGAAAGCGTTGCGGTCGCATCCCGAAAAGCAGGACTGCGGCATGGGATGGACGACCATGGTCGAGCAGGTTTAAGTGCTCCAGAACAGCGGTGGAAGGGGTATCTTCATCCAGTGCAAAGCCCCTCGCCCGGCGGGCACTCAGCAGAAATTCACTGATTTTCTCGTCATCCAGATCTGCCAGGGTGGCCTTTTGGCAGAAAGCGGCGTCAAACGGGCCGACACGGATCAACTCGTTGGCCACCAGATAGTGCACCAGTGCGGCGTAAAGGCTGGTAATCAGTTCAGTAATTGTTCCGAAACGGCGACGAATCAGCTGGTCTCCCGCTTTGCGGATCAAGGCCAGCATCTTGGGATGGCGGGCGGAGTCGTCATTCCCCTTGACGAAGATGAGTCGTTCCGTGCCAAGGTTGGTGGCATGATCGAATTCGCGTTCGGTTGGCGAGATCCCCTCGGCATCCTCGTAACCGTAGTCATTACCGAAAAGACCGACATAGATGGCGCTTTGCTCAACCTCATGCAAGTAGACTTCATCGGCACGCCGGTCGGAAGCGGGCATGTTCTCGAAGAGAAATACCTCGAAAAACCGGCGCAACAGCGGGTCGCCATGGACATAATCCTTCAGCTCCCGACGTTCGTCGGCCAGTTCCTTCTGGACGGAGCTGACGAATAGCTGTTTCCTGGTGGTCATATCGCCGCACTTTCTGTCAAATATGCGAGTATATAAACTCAAATTGATCGGCAAATCAACTTCACATCAATGATGATACGGTTCGCCATTCAAAATAGTAAAAGCACGATAGATCTGCTCCAGCAGGAAGGCCCGCACCATCTGGTGGGTGAAGGTCATCTTCGACAACGCCAGCAGTTTGCCGCGGCGGCGGAACTCCTCGGAGAAGCCGTAGGCGCCGCCGATAACGAAGACAAGCTCGCCGACACCGCTGTCGCGCTGCTTGCCGACAAAGGCCGCTAAAGCTGGGGAGTCCAGCTGTTCGCCCCGTTCATCCAGCAGGATCAGCGCCGAGCCGGGAGGTATCTGCTTCTCCAGCCGTTCGCACTCGCGGCGGCGCATCTCCTCCGCTTCCGCCCCCTTCTCGTCGCGGATATCAACGAGATCGAGCGGAGTGTAGCGCCGGATGCGGCCGGCGTATTCGTCGATCGCATCCTTGACCCACGGGTCACGACTCTTGCCAACCCACAATATCTTGAGTTTCATGGGGCGACAGCCCCATCCGAGGATTCGATTTCGAGCGGAGAGCACTGCAGCGAGAAGAAGCCGACGCAGGCCCTCACCCGGCCTTTGGCCACCCTCTCCCAGAGGGAGAGGGGAAATGAATCCTCTCTCCCTCTGGGAGAGAGATAGAGTGAGGGATACGTCGACGAGAGCGACGACGAAGCAACACCGCTATCCGCTTGAAGGCGAATCCGTTTCAAAAATCCGATTCCTTGCGGGCCGCCTTGATCTCCGGCGGCAGCTCCAGTTCCGGCGCCATGCCCCAGAGGCCGTCCAGGTCATAATATTTGCGGATCTGGTCATGAAAGATATGCACCAGCACATCACCGTAATCCATGACGATCCATTTGCCGTCGTTGGCGCCCTCGATATCGTTGACCTTGCCGTACTTCTTCAATCCGGTACGGATGTTTTCGGCAATGGCCTGGTTCTGTTTGTCGGAAGAACCGGAGATAATCACCATGTAGTCGGCAATCGACGAGACCCGTGAGATATCGCGCACACAGATATCATAGGCCTTTTTGTCATACGCCAGCTCGGCGCACATAAGCGCGCGCTCACTGGGGGTCAGGGTTTTCTTTTCGACGGTTTTTGTTTTTTTTACGGGCATTGGCGGTAGATCCTTTGGTGCGAGATATATGCTGCTACGTCGTGTGGTACATAAGCGGTGATATCGGCTCCGGCGGCGGCGAGCCGGCGGATTTCGGTCGAAGAGAGCTCCTGCGGGGAGCCGGTGATAAAAAATATGCGGTTACCGGAGCGGTGCGTCAGGCTCCCCGTTTCACCATCAAGGGTGAACACCCCCCTGACAGCTTCCGGCAGTGCGCCAAGCGGATCCGTAACCGGACAGCCGGGGCGCTCGACGACGATCAGATTGCACAAGGAGAATATCTCGTCATAGCGATGCCACGACCCGAGTTCCAGAAACGAATCGCCGCCGATGATAAAAAACAGGTCATCACCCGGAAACATCTCCCGGAAGGTCCGGATCGTGTCGACCGAATATGACTTGCCGCCCCGCTCCGCCTCGACCGTTGACATTTCGAAGCCCGCCCGCCCGGCGATCGCCATGCTGACCATCGTTGAGCGCTGCTCGAATGAAACATTCCCCGCCAGCGGCTTGTGCGGCGGGTCGGCCGCCGGTATAAAGATGATCCTGTCAAGCAGGCAGGCGGCCCGGGCTTCCCCGGCTATGCGCAGATGGGCGTTGTGAACCGGATTGAAGCTGCCGCCCATCAGGCCGATTCTCATCACATGATCTCCGGCTTCAGCAGGGTGCCCTTGATCGGTACGGTGTAGACCCCGGGAGAGGTCATGAACTTGGCCAGCAGCATGAACACCAGCTTCTGCTTCTCCAGAAACTCCGGTTTGGGCATGATCTCCAGGCTCATTCTGAGAGGGGTCACGCCGGCGTTGGCGCCCGAGGGAAGATCGCCCGAAAGCCGCATGTAAATACCGTCGCCTTCGAGCGTAAAACTCTCCAGGCGGGCATTGCCGCCAACAACCCTGACCATCCCCTGTGTTTTCAGATTAGCGGCGTCAGGGAGCGGAAATGCGCCCAGCTTGACACCCGAAAATTCCAGCTGTTTTACCTCCAGCTTCAGGTCGCCGCCTAACCCCTTCGCGCCGCGCTGCAGCGTGCCCCGGCTCCAGAGGGAACCGGCCGCTTTTGCTCCGAGGACGCTCTTGAAAAAGGGTATGTCGGCGAGAGAGATGCCGTCTGCGTCGAGATCCAGCGCGGCTTTGCCGTTCAGAGCGTATCTGACGTCCAGATGACCCTTTCCGATAGTTGCCCCCCCGGAAACAACCGCCCGCCCGGCAAGCAGCGGCAGCAGCAGCACCCTGACCTGCAGCCGCCGGCAGCTCAGCAGCGGCCCCTGTTCCGACGAGAGCAGCAGATCGTCCCATGCCAGACCGGGAAGAAATGTCTTGTGAACCGCCGGAGCCAGCGTCAACCCCTGACGCGACAGAAGCTGCGCCAGTGCGGCATCGATCCTCCCGGTCGGGAACAGCAGATAGCTGAACAGCAGAAAAAGAACCAGGACCGCGGCCGAAACGGCGGCCCGCAGCGCCAGAGTCCGGGCTTTCATGGCTTTGCCTGGCCCGGAGCCGGTCTGAGCAGCGCCAGAACCAGGGTCAGATCGCAGCGGGACGGGTCATCAAAACGGGTCCGGAGGTTACTTTTTTTAACAACCAGCGGCCGGCTCCCCTTTTCGAGCCGGTACAGCAGATTGACCGCTTCGTTGAGCGTCAGGCCTTCGATGCGGATATCGGCCGCATCCTCGGTGAAGCCGCTCCGCTCTTCACCCTTCAGCGGAACAATTTTAACCGATTTCCCCTTGATACCGATATCTTCGATGATTTTGGCCGGTGAGTCGTCCGGGCGCAGCGTTGCAATGCGCCCGTTCAACTGGTCGGATGCCGCCCTGGCCGACAGATACGCCGCCTTGAGCGGCAGCAGCTCCTTCAGCACCGTTTCACGGGCGGTCCGCTTCTTCTCCAACGCCGCTACTTTGGCGCTCAGAGCCGACCACCCAACCGCTACCGCCAGCAAGGCAATCAGGGCATAGCCGCTCCGGAGGCGTGTCCGGCTGTCAAGATTCTGCCACGAGTCGCGAATGATCTCCAGGAGTCTCATTTTGTCCCTCCCTTGAGCGTCCCGGTCAGGCTGAAGGTAACCGTGCCATCCGGGCGGCTTTTGACTTCACCCAGTTCGGCAGAGGCCAACAGAGGGGCAAGAGCGGCCTTGAATTCATTAACCGCCTGAGCGGAACGGGCATCCCCTTTTATCCGCAGGCTGCTCCCCTCCAGCTCGGCTTCATACAGACCATTGATAGAGTTACCTTTGACTTCGGCCAGCTTTTTCATGAGATCCAGATACCCGCCCGAGTTTTCGACACCGGCCAGTTTCCTGATTTCTCCCTTGATTTCGGAAATTTCATCCACAGCCTTGGCCCGGGTCGGAAATATCTCGCGATAAATCGCCGCAACGGATTTGTTCAGGGATAAAAGGTCGGTTGCCGCGGCCCGGTACTGAAGCCCTTTGTTCACGAACAGCAGTAAAATGACGGCCGCCGCCAGTATTCCGGTCAGGAGCAGCTTCTTGCGCAGCTTTGCATCCCCGGCGGTCCAGGCCAGTTCTCCCTGGCGAAAATCGGGGAGCGTGCCGGCATGGCAGGCCCGGGCCGCGGCGTAGAGCCCGGCCAACTGCCGAAAGGTTTCTTCGTTTTTGAACAGATGTCCCAGTTCCGGCGGCACTTTTACCGTTTCTACCGGCAACGTCAGCGTATCGGCATCGGCAAGGCCGCTCACTCCGGTCCCGATCAGGCAGAGTCGCGGCGGGAGTTCGCCTCCGGAGAGTTCCAGAGCCGACAGGGTGGCTGAAACCATAGCGGCGGTCACTTCGGCAGTGAACGCACGGAAGTAGGTCAGCCGCCCCCCCTGCAACAGTGCCAGAGAACTTCCGTCGCATACGGCGCAGTCAGGCGGCACACCCGGCAGCGCAGCCAGAGCGAACGGGAGCGAGCTGACAACCTGGGGCTCGATACCGGCCTCCCGGAACTGCCCGATCGCCTCGCCGATGTCGCTTTTGCGTGCCCATAACGCGAGAAACCGGCCTTCGCCGACCGGCATTGCCTGCAGGGCGAGCTCTTCGACCGGCAGCACGATGTCGCCCTGCAGGTGGGCCGGAAGAACCTCGCGGACCTTGCGAAGATCCTTAAACGGCAGCGCTACGGAACGCTGCGCGAACAGTGCCGGCGGGAGACAGAGTACTACGCGTGGAGAACCGGTCATTTTTTCGGCAATGCCCCGGACGGCAGCGGCCAGCGGCCGCTCTTCGTCCAGCTCGATCATCGCTGCCCCGACCAGTTCCGTGGAACGCCGTGAAACCCCGAAATGGGCGACGGTCAGCAGCTTTTCTTCAGCCTGCAGAATCAGATAATCCATGTTCGCTGCACCCTCAGCCGCCTATTATTTTTCTTCAGCGGTTAGTATTCCTGCCACGACAAAATTTCTCCCGACAACCGCACAACCGCCTCGACCGTCCGTGCGGAATCCTTTACCCGGGCTACGGAGGTAATTCTGAAGAGATCGGCTTTGTAGGTGATCCTGCCACCCAGACCCGTGGCGATCGTGCCCATACCGGGTACCCGCGACAGTTCCCCGTCTTTGAACGCCTGTAAACGCCGTTCTTCCAGAATGCGCTCTACCATCCGGTCATCGATATCCTTGTCAAGCGCGGCGAGGACCTCTCTGGGGGCCGTATTTATATTGATCGTCTGCGTAGGAGAGGCGGCCTGACCAGAATAAGTCGTCAGAAAGGGCCGCAACTTTCCAAGCATCTCAGGCGTAACCCCCTTCACCAGCGACAACTCCGCCAGCGACAGCAGCTTGCCGTTACGTGCGCTATACGGCGGTTTAAGGGTCCGGTAATAGGAAGATTCAGCACCGCCGGAGCGCGGCATATCGTTGCTGTCGATCCAGTCAGCCACCGAACTCCAGACATCATCCTGTATTTTCAGGCGCTTGCCGAGCCGCTGCAGCGCCTCCTGCGTAAACTGTTCGTATTCTCCGCCCGACTTCACCAGAAAGTTGATATTGATTTTACCGCTTTCATCGTTGATCGTGATTTCCAGCGAACCAGCCTCGTCTTCGATTTTGTACGGTGCTGCCAATAATTTGGAAATAATAACGGGATTGGCGGCGTTACTGGCAAGCAACGCCTTTGCTCCCGTTACGCCGGATTCAGCCAGTATCGACGCCTGCTGCCCGTCACGAAAGCCGCGGCTGAGAGAGGTATCAACGTACACCTGGTGGATCATCTCGACCACGACAGCTACCATCAGCGCCGTTACGACCAGGGTCAGAATCAGGGCGAAACCGGATTCGTTTTTCAGTCGCCCGCTCATAAGCCGCTCACCCGCGGAACGGAGAGCATCGTGAACTCTAACGGTTTCCCCTCTTCGTCAACCTGTACGGTTACACGGACACTCTTTGGCAGAGCGCCGTTAATCGCGGTATCCCAGCTTTTGACCCACTTCGACCCGTCATAGCACTCCACCAGAAAGGAGCTGATCTGCTCCATCTGCGGATAGGCCGGGGTTGTGCTCTCTTCGGAGAACAGATCACGTTCCTGACGGGTCAGGATGCGCTTTTTGTTTTTTTCGACGATACGGTACGTGACGATGACGATGCCGGACTCGCTGCGGCTCAGCCCGGCCGGCGGCGCCAGGGTAGTCAGCTCCAGAGTCGACGACGGTGCACCGAAGTTGTCGCGATCCTCCACCACAAATCGGAGGCGCTTGTCGGTTAGACCGGTTTTGATCATCGGAGCCGATGAAATTTCGCGGCGGACCAGGTCAAGGGTGGCCCCCAGTTCCCGGCGTGATTCCATCCCGGATGAAGCACGCTCCCTCGCGCGCAGAACGCCGAAGTAGCTGCCATACAGCGCCGCGGTGAGGATGCCGAGCAAAACAACGGCAATCAGAATTTCCAGCAGGGTGAAGCCGTTATTTCGGGAGATATCGGACAAGCGCCACCTCCCTGCCGTCGCTGCCGCGCTTCACCTTGACGACCAGCTTCCGCAGACCGGGCAGATCGGCCGGCAGCAGGTCGGCTTTCCAGCTCAGCTCCGGATGGGAAGGGGCAAACGTTCCCTCTCCCTTGACCGGCGTATCTCCCAACTCTGCCATACGGTTTCGGGCCAGCAGCGTCAGCGTGGTACTATCGCGCTCGGCCGCTATGATCCCGAGATGATAATTCACCGATCCCAGCAGGGTAATGATGACGCCGGCCATGATGGCCAGCGCAACCATTACCTCCAGGAGCGTAAACCCCGAAGTTCCGCCTCTCATGGCGGATCCTCGAGGTATCCTTCGTACGCCTTGACCTTGCCGCCTGACGGAAAGACCATCACCGTCCAGAATTGTCCTGGCGCGGAGCGGAGATGAATCGTGACAAAGTCCCGTACCCCCCCCACGCCGACATCGATCCGGAGTTCACCGTCGCTGACTTTGCCCAGTCGCGGTATCCGCACATCGGCGACGATAATCCCCTCTTTAACAGGTGATTTTTGCAGCAGTGGGTCGGCAGGCTCTTTGGCGCTCCCATCCCCGCCGGTCTCGACAATCTTTACGGACTCCGTTCCCGGCGCCATGACCAGATAATATCCGGTACGGGAAGTTGCCGCCCTTTCCTGCAGATAGCGGAGCGTCGAGGCCAGGGTCCGGGCGGATATCTTCAGATTTTCCTGGTCTGATGAAGGGAGCCGCGGAACCACCAGCAGCATCAGCATACCGATTATGGCCATGACTATCGCAATTTCTATCAGGGTAAAACCGCTCTGACTGCGGTTTTCCGGGTGCGGCAGCGTCGCATCTGAAGTGATTGCGGGCGGGCGATTCATCAGCCTACTCCGTTGCAAGAATACGGGCTATCTCTTCACCGAAGAGCCGTTTTTGCCACTCCCTCATGCCTTGTATCGCATCAAGCTCTTCTCTTGCCCCGCTCTGGCAGTCGGCGACCGCTTCCAGCAGCCAGTTGGGGGCCAGCATGCCCGGATCGAGACCCAGCTCACGGCTGCAGCGCTCCCGCCATAATTTGAGGTTCTTCAGCCGCTCCTTGACCCGCTCCGACACCTCTTTCCTGGTGCCGCGCGGAAAACGGGGCAGGTCGGCCTCCGGTGTTGCAATGCCCCGCTCGACGGCGGCCAGAATGCCGGCGCCGTGCCGTTGGAGCTGTCCCGGCGTCATTCCCTTGAAAAGCGACAGGTCATGCAGTGACCTGGGCCTGTTCTCCGCGACATCAATCAGGGTATCGGCCGATAATACCTTGAATGGCGGGCGGTCCAGAAGCTCCGACTGCCGGTCCCGCATCTGCAGCAATTCTTCCAGGATCGCCAGGCTGTGCCCTCTCAGCTTGCTGGCGCCTTTACAGTAGAGAAACAGCGGGCCGTCTTTTTCCGATACCCGTGCCTGACAGACAAGCCGCGCCTCTTCTTCCAGCCACTCCAATCGCCCCTTCTGTACCAGCTCCTCACGGAACTGGTCATATAACGGCAGCAGATCCGACGTATCTGCGGCGGCGTAGGCGCACATCTCGCGGCTTAAGGGGCGCTTGCTCCAATCAGCCTTCTGATATTTCTTGTCCAGTTCGATGCCGAAGCGCGCCTTCAACAGCGCAGCCAGGCCGAACTCCCCGATTCCGAGAAAGCGTGCCGCTATCATGGTATCGAACAGGTTAGTGACTTCGATACCGAAGTCGCGATGCAGGGAACGGATGTCATAATCAGAACCATGCATGACGACGACTATTTCCGGAGCGGAGAGCGGCGCCGCCAGCGGCTCAAGGGACGGCAGCGCCAGTGGATCCAGCAGCCAGCTCTGCTGGCGGGTCGAGACCTGAAGGAGGCAGACCTTTTCGCGGTAGTGATGGAGAGAATCCATCTCCAGATCGACCGCTATTTCAGCTTGGAGTGACAGAATATCGGCAACTTCGGCCAATCGTGCCATGGTGGTGACGATTTCGCAGGTTCCAGCCTGCCCGTGGAAAGTACTCAAACCGAAAACTCCCTGATAATTGAATAGGTTGTGGTACGCTGGGCCGCCCGGAAGCCGGCTCCATGTATCAGGTTGATCATCTCTTGCTGCGACATGCAGAAACTGCAGCCGGCGGCGGCTACTACATTTTCTTCGAGCATGGTGCCGCCAAGGTCGTTGGCACCGAAAAAGAGCGCCACGGAAGCCATTTTGGCGCCCTGCGTAACCCAACTTGCCTGAATGTTGGGAATATTATCCAGCACGATCCGCGACAATGCCAATACCTTCAGATAATCTACGCCGGTAGCGGTGATTCCTCCCAGTTCGGTGTTGCCCGGCTGGTAGGTCCAGGGAATAAACGCCGTGAACGAGCCCCCCTGGTCCTGGATCTCCCGCACCCGGAAGAGATGCTCGACGATATCCTCCGGTTTTTCGCTGCTGCCAAACATCATCGTGGCGGTTGTCGGCATGCCGAGGCGGGCCGCTTTCAGCATGACCCCGCCCCACTGCTCCCAGCCGATTTTCTTGGGTGAGATACTGCTGCGCACCTCGTCAACCAGTATCTCGGCGCCCCCCCCCGGAATCGAATCGAGCCCGGCATTCTTGAGGCGGAGCAGCGTTTCGTCGATTGAAAGAGCAGAGTTGTCGGCGATACAGGTCACTTCCGCCGGGGAGAGCGAATGATTCTGGACGGTCGGGAAGCGTTTCCTGATCTCACGGAAAAGTTCTTCAAAAAAGTCGATTTTCAACTCCGGGTTAAGCCCGCCCTGCATCAGCAGCTGAGTCCCCCCCTGTGCCACAAGCTCTGCTATCTTCCCATAGATCTGTTCGCTTGTCAGAATATAGGCATCTGCCGCGTCCTTTGTCCGGTAAAAAGCACAGAAGGAGCATTTCGAGTCGCAGATATTGGTATAATTCACATTGCGGTCAACGACAAAGGTAACCACTCCATCAGGATGGAGACGCCGTCTGATTTCGTCTGCTCTTCTCCCGAGGGCCATAATATCCCCGCTGATCAACAGATCTAGAGCCGCGGCGCGCCCGATTCGCTCCTCACCGGTCGTCCTCATGGCAAAACCCGTGGTGTGTTCCCAAGTTCGGCTTCGAGCACAGTGCGGATTTCCTGCGGTATCCTCCTGGCTTTCATTGACGGGCTTATGCAGGCCAGCTTAACAACCCCGTCAATGAGCAATTTTCCGTCACTCTGCCGCACTATTTTCTGGCTGAACGTAATGGATGAACCGCCGACCCGGATCGGGCAGGTCGTAACCGCAAGCAGATCATCATGAAGAGCAGGAGCCTTGAAATCCATTTCCAACCGCACAACCGGAAACACGAAGCCATTCCCGGCAAGTTCCGCGACAAGAAAACCGTGACCGCGAAAATACTCCGTTCGGGCCCGTTCCAGATATTTGATGTAGTTGGCATGATACACAACGCCGCCGGCATCGGTATCCTCATAATATATTCGGACATCCATTTACTGTCACAACTCCATGCCATTTATGTGGCTGACTCTATGCAAGTTGATTACTTTAGTGCAGATTCTGTCCATCTGCAACTTATTCTCGGCAATTTCATGTCAGCAGCCTGCCGTCTGCAGATAAACGCACATAAATCGCCAGTGACAACATAACTCGGAATATCCTCATTGAGGTATGGCTGATGCCCCGCTTAAGCCGCAGGGGCCATTTTTGGCATTGCACCCCTTCAGCCCGCGTTTCATGGGGCTTTGCTCCGTTTTATGAATGTCAGCACCCGCTCACCCATTCCCATCGGCAATGTATAGCGATGTATCGAAGTGATCGTAAAGCCGACGGCATCGAAAGTTTCGTCACTCGCGGCAATTTCACAATCTGCATGGTCACCCTTCATCGCTATCAGCGTGCCCCCCTCTGAAAGAAGCGGCGCAGCCAGAGAGACAAAACGATCGAGTCGGGTAAATGCGCGTGACGTAATGACGCTGAATGAGTGACGATGGGTATTGTGAAGCTCTTCAACACGGGCGTGTACCGCTTCAATATTTTGAAGATTGAGAATGCGGATAATGTGCCGCTGAAAATGAATTTTTTTTGCAACGGCATCTACAGAGACCATCGGTATTTCTGGCCTGATAATTTTCAAGGGAATGACCGGGAGGCCGGCCCCAGACCCGATATCGAGCAGACGGTCAGAAGCATTTATGTAGGGAGCCATGCTGAGAGAATCTACGAAATGCTTGATTGCGATCTCTTTATCTTTAGTTATCGCCGTCAGGTTAACCTTGCTGTTCCATTTTTTCAGTTCGGCAGCGTAGAGTCCGAACGAATCGATCTCACCGGCCGAAAGCCGTATCCCCATTGCCTGCGCTTCTTGCGCAGTGATATCGCCTATTATGGAGCTCATTACTCGGCATTTCCCTTCCAGGAAGAGGATTTCAAGGCTATCGCCAGGATTGAAATAGCCGCAGGCGTAACGCCCGGTATCCGGGATGCCTGCCCAAGAGTATCGGGCCTGTTTTTTGAAAGTTTTTCACGAACTTCCGTTGTAAGACTTTTAACCGCCGCGTAGTCAATGTGTTCGGGAATACGGGTCGATTCCAGCTTTTTGGATTGCTCTACCTGTTCCAGCTGGCGATCAATATAGCCTTTGTACTTTATCTGTATCTCGACCTGCTCCCGTATCGCCGGTGGTGTTTCACGTGAAACATCGTCCAGTTCGGCCAGATCCGAATAGCAGATGTCTGAACGCCTGAGCAGATGCTCCAGCGTCGTCCCCTTCTGGATATCATCCAGTCCGCGGCGCGCAAGAACCTCGAGCTGATGCCCGGAATGTACCAGGCGGGTTGCCGCGATGCGCTGAAGCTCGTCGGTAATCATACGCCGCTTCTCGGAAAACAGGGCGAACTCCTGATCCGTCACGAGACCAAGACGATGTCCGATCTCACGCAGCCGCAGGTCGGCATTATCCTCCCGCAGTAACAACCGGTATTCCGCACGCGATGTAAACATGCGATACGGCTCTTTTGTGCCGAGAGTAACCAGGTCATCGATCATGACGCCGATATAGGCCTGACTCCTGTCAAGAACAAGCGGGGCACGACCCTTTACCCGGAGAGCTGCGTTGATGCCGGCGATAAGTCCCTGCCCCGCGGCTTCTTCATAACCGGAGGTGCCGTTAATCTGGCCGGCATGGTACAGATTTTTGATCCCCTTCGTTTCGAGGGAGATATGAAGCTGAATCGGGTCAATGTAATCATATTCGATGGCGTAAGCAGGACGCATGATTTCGACATTCTCAAGGCCGACGATGGAGCGGTAAAAAACTATCTGGATATCGATCGGAAGCGACGTAGACATGCCGCTCGGATAGACTTCGACGGTATCAAGCCCCTCCGGTTCGATGAAGGTCTGATGACGATCCTTATCGGGAAAACGCACGACCTTGTCTTCGATCGAAGGGCAATAGCGGGGTCCGATCCCCTCGATGATTCCGGAGTATAATGGCGACCGGTCCAGACCGGAACGGATAATGTCATGCGAACGCTGATTGGTGTACGCGATGTGGCAGGGGATTTGCGGCATGCTGATCCGGTCGGTTGAAAAAGAAAAAGGCAGCGGGGGATCATCACCGTATTGAGTTTCCAGCTTGGAAAAGTCGATCGAACGGGAGTCGAGCCGGGCGGGTGTGCCGGTCTTAAGGCGCCCGACATCAAATCCGAGCGTACGCAGTTGGTCCGAGAGCCCGACAGACGGCTGGTCGCCGGCACGGCCGCCGGGATAATGGTTCAGTCCGATATGGATAAGGCCGCGCATGAACGTTCCGGTCGTAACGACAACCGTTTTCGAAAGGAATCTGATTCCGGATTGCAGATCGACACCGCGCAACTCGCCCCGCTCAAGGAACAGGGACGTCACTTCACCCTGCTTGAGGTCAAGATTGTCCTGCAGCTCCAGAACGCGTTTCATCCGCAGACGATAAAGCTGTTTATCAGCCTGGGCGCGCGATGCCCTGACCGCAGGTCCTTTTTTGGTGTTCAGAATGCGGAACTGGATGCCGGTAGCATCGATATTCTTAGCCATCTCGCCACCCAGGGCATCGATCTCCTTCACCAGGTGCCCCTTCGCCAGGCCGCCGATCGAGGGATTGCACGACATCAGGGCGATCGCATCCAGATTGATCGTCAGCAGCATCGTACGGCACCCCACGTGAAACATGGCATTATTTCCCGATGCAAAAAGAGGAAAATATAAGGTCGAGAACTTCATCCGTGGCGGTCTGGCCGGTAACAGACCCCACCGCCTGAAGCGCTCCCCGCAGATCCAGGGCAAGCAGCTCCAGGTTGCGAGCCGGAAGCCCCCCGGAAAACTGCCGCAGGCACAGTTCGGCGGAGACCAGCGCGTCACGGTGACGGGCCCGGGAGAGCGCCACGTATTCACGGGAATCGGACGCTGACGAATGGAGAAACTGTTTGCAGACGGTCTGTTTGAGCAGCTCGATTCCATCTCCCGAAAGCGCGGCAATCCGGACGACCGCAACAAAATGTTCTTCATCCGGCAGGACCAGCCGCCTGGGAAGATCTGTCTTGTTAAGCACCGCTATCGTCCGGCGGCCGGCCAGCGCTTCAAAGATCAACTGATCCTCCTGGCTGAACTCGCTGGAAGCGTCAAAGACGGCAAGAATCAGATCCGCCAGCGGGATCTTTTTGAGGGCACGGCTGATTCCTTCCCGTTCGACCAGATCGTCCGTATGACGAATGCCTGCCGTATCCAGCAGCCGAACGGCCAGACCCTCGAAGGTAATTGTTTCCTCGATGATGTCACGGGTAGTGCCGGGTATATGGGTTACGATCGCCCGGTTCTCGTTGAGCAGCCGGTTAAGGAGGCTTGACTTGCCGGCGTTCGGCTTGCCGACTATCAGGACCGATATGCCGTCACGCATGATTCGCCCCTCTTCAAAGGTGGCGAGCAGACCGGCAATTATCTCTTGAGCCTCCCCGACGGAAGAACAAATGGCGGCAACGTCCGTCTCTCCGAGATCGTCATCGGGGAAATCGATATACGCCTCCACCAGGGCAAGCGCCCGGAGCAGGCAGACCCGAACATCGGCAATACGTTTCGAGAGAGCCCCTTCGCGCTGCTTCTGGGCCAACTGCAGAGCAGCTTCACTCTTGGAGGCGATGATGTCCATAACCGCTTCGGCCTGGACCAGGTCAATGCGCCCGTTCAGAAACGCCCGCCGCGTAAATTCACCCGGATCGGCCAGCCGGACCCCGCATGCGAGGACCAGCGCCAACACCCTCTCGACAACCAGCCACCCGCCATGGCAGTGCAACTCAAGAACATCTTCCCGAGTATATGAGCGGGGGGCGCGCATATACACCGCCATTGATTCGTCGACCGTTTCGCCGGTTGCAGGGTCGCAGATGGAACCAAAAGAAAAACGGTGGCTCACAAGGCCACCGTCATAAACAGGTATAAATATAGTATTTGCAACCGCGGCGGCCTGATCACCACTCACCCGGATTATTCCGATACCGCCATTACCGGGAGGGGTGCTGACGGCCGCTATCGTATCGCGGATATACATAGTACGCTACTCCTGGAGCCGCAGACTAATCTTTTACCAGTTTGTTTATATACATCTGCTGGCCGATCGTTAGCACGTTGTTGACCAGCCAGTAGAGTACCAGTCCTGAAGGAAAACTGAGAAACATGAACGTGAAAACAACCGGCAGGGCCAGCATCATCTTCTGCTGCATCGGATCCATATTGGACGGGGTCATCTTCTGCTGGACGAACATCGTGATGCCCATGATAACCGGTGTAACGTAATAGGGATCCTTATCGGCAAGGTCGGTAACCCAGAAGAAGAACGGGGCATGACGGAGCTCTATCGAAAACATCAGCGATTTGTAGAGAGCAAAGAAAACCGGTATCTGCACGACCATCGGCAGGCAGCCACCCATCGGGTTGACCTTGTGTTCGCGATACAGTTCCATGACCGCTTTGTTCATGCTGTCTTTGTCATCTTTAAATTTTTCACGAAGTTTAGTCATTTCGGGCTGTATTTTCTGCATGCCCTTCATTGACTTGTAACTCTTATGCGTCAGCGGGAAAAACAGAGCCTTCAGAATAACCGTTATGATAATAATCGCGATACCGTAGTTGCCGACATAGCGATAAAAGAATTTAAGAGTATACATGAGTGGCTTGGCGATAACCGTAAACCAGCCCAGATCGAGCGATCGCTCCAAAGAATTACCCTGCTCCTTGAGAACATCGATATCCTTCGGTCCAATAAAAAGACGGTTTGAGACGGTAGCTGACTGCCCCGGGTTGACCACGAACTGAGGTGATGAAACGATAGATTCAAAATATCCGGCATTATTCTTCTTCAGCTCTACGGACGCGATGCTGTTTTTTTCACTCAGAATTGCGCTCATGAAATACTTGTCGGCAAAACCGGACCACTGTATGGTCTTGTCATAGCGCTTTGAAGCTGTGGCGACGTCTTTGCTCTTATCGGACTGCAGGCTGTTGTCTGAAAAGATGTATGATCCGGCGGTGTCAAAGCGGTTACTCTTCTCTTTCGCGGCTGCGGGGTAAGTCATTATCTGTTGAAAGGAGCCAACCAACGGGGCTGCAGAGTTGTTAAAGACCTGGGTTTCCAGTTTGATTCCGTATGCACCTGATAAAAAGGTGTATATTTTACGAACCGTATACCCCTGCCCGGATACGTAGTTAAATGTAAGCTGTCTGGAGCCGTTTTTTTCAATCTTGAGTCCGTCAGCATCAGGAGTGAACACGGTGTTGTCAGGAAGATTGAGACCGGTAGCTCTCGTTGAAAAGGAAAAAAGATTCGGGTCCGCATCATTTTCCAGGATAACTTTTTTTGATGCAGGGGTATTTTCTTCACGATAGTTTTTGAGAGTCAGGCTTTTGATGCTTGCTCCACGAGTTGAAAATACCGCCGTATAAAGGTCGGTATCAACAGTGATATCCTTCAGGGGGGCGTTTGCAGGAAGCGACTGTCCCGTAACCGGCGCAGAATTCGCCTGTTGACCCTTCGGAACCAGGACATTCGCGGCCGAAGACGCGCTCTGGGGGGCGGAAGGTTCGACCTTCTTTTTATCCGGACCATACAGCATGGAGAATAGGTAAAAAACTGCAATTGAAAGACCTACAGCTATAAAAGCGCGCTTTTCCATCAGAGCTCCTGAATACTATTCTTTGCGTTAGGGTACCGGATCGTGGCCGCCCGGATGAAACGGATGACACTTACATATTCTGCCGAAGGCAAGCAACAGACCCCTGGCAACACCATACCGAATTATTGACTCTCGGGAATACTCGGAACAGGAGGGATAAAAGCGACAGGTCTGTGGAAGAAGCGGCGAAAGCATCTTCTGGTAAAACCTGATTACAAGGAGCAAGCAGCTCTTGAACATGGGGACATGCCTATAAACCGAAAGGCTTTCGTGAGTTCCCGTACAACATCGGGATACATCATTTCGGCCGATTCCCGGCGGGCGATAACATTAACATCAACGGCTGCCATCCCAAAGCGATTATGCCTGAAGAACTCCCGCAGATACCGTTTAATCCGGTTACGGACAACTGCGCATCCGACTTTCTTGCTGGCGGTGATGCCCAGCCTGGCCGTTTGGAGGTTGTTTTCACCCCATACAACAAGAAAACCGCGTACGGCCGTTTTATGTTGTGCGGAAGAAAGCTGAAGAAATTCAGCTCGCTTCCGCAAACGTGCTGTTTTTGGAAATGTTGCCGTTGCCGCAGTGTCAACAATCACGCAAGAATCTGAAATTATTTTGTTGCGATTCTTACGGACAGGTTTTTGCGCCCTTTTGCTCTTCTGCGCTTGATCACCAGACGACCGTTCTTTGTGGCCATCCTTACCAGAAAACCGTGGGTACGCTTGCGGGAAGTGTTGCTAGGCTGATAGGTTCTTTTCATCTTGATTTACCTCTACAAAATTATTTTTCAGGAAATGGGTTATTAAACACACATACCCATCCGTGTCAAGTTTTATATTATCTCAACGCATGACACCCTTCCCATTGATTTGCCTTGAAAAAGAGGGTCGGCTCTGCTATTCTCCAACACCTTCAACAGGTCTAATTCTATCCGAAATATACTTTAACATCGCGTTTTTGTTTATTTAAATAGTTTTCCACAGCTGTTGACAATAGTGTTGATAACTCTCTTATATATATGTATCGAGTTATAATAATATGCTTTCTCTTGTAGCAGTTACATGCTGCATTCGATGTTGATAACCACTACTACCATGAATTGTGATTTTTCCTGATGTTAGATGCATGGCAACAAGCAACTGAAAATATCGAAAAAGTAATGTCGGAAGCCGATTTTGGCGCCTGGATAAAACCGGTACGTTACAGCCACCATGATGGTTCCGCCGTTTTTTTGTCCGTTCCCAACTCCTTTATAAAAGAGTGGCTGGAAGACCATTACCTGAAGGTTCTGACCGGAGCGCTCACTGCCACATCCGGACACGCGGTCACTATTAACTTTATCATCAGGGCCGATGAAGAACACCAACCGTACATTTCAGAAGATTTTATTGTAAAAACCGAAGCCGAACCCGCCGCAGGCAAAAACACCCCCCTTGAACAGGTATTTACTCCTCTCAATCAAAAATATACATTCGATCTTTTTGTAAGCGGGACAGGCAATCAGTTTGCTCATGCTGCGGCAATGGCGGTTGCCAATAATCCTGCGGATACCTACAACCCACTATTTATCTATGGCGGCGTCGGGCTCGGCAAAAGTCACCTGTTAAACTCGATAGGCCACACTATCCGTGAAAACTCGCCGGAATTGAACGTCTGTTACTGTTCCGCTGAAAAATTCATGTATGAAATGGTCAATCACCTTCGTTTAAAAAAGATGGATGTATTCAGAAATCGCTTCAGGACCGTAGATGTACTGTTAATTGACGACATCCAGTTCATTTCCGGCAAGACCGGAACGCAGGAAGAGTTTTTTCACACTTTTAATGCCCTGCATGATGCCCATAAACAGATTGTGATAACGTCGGATAAATTTCCCAGGGAAATTTCCGACCTGGAGGAGCGTCTGAGATCCCGCTTCGAATGGGGCCTCATTGCAGATATTCAACCGCCTGATGTGGAAACAAAAATTGCTATTCTGAAAAAAAAATCAGAAGTGACAAGGGTGTTTTTTCCGGAGGACGTGTATTATTTTCTTGCCTCAAGTGATACCAGGAACATCCGTGAACTGGAGGGAATGCTTATCCGCCTCGGAGCGTTCAGCAGTCTTCAGAATGTTCCGGTTACGCTGGAGATGGCAAAAGAAAATCTTAAAGATATTCTGGGAGACAGGCATAAAGAGATAACAGTAGAGTTAATTCAAAAAACTGTTGCTGATTATTTTGATCTGAAGGTAGTTGACCTGAAGTCTGAAAAACGGTTGAAAAATATCGTGCAGGCTCGCCAGATAGCGATCTGGTTCTGCCGGGACATGACCAAATCATCCTATCCGGACATTGGATTACAGTTCGGCGGCAAAGATCATTCTACCATTATTCATTCCTATAAAAAAATCGACAAGGCTGTGCCGAATGATCCAAAACTATCCAGAATTCTTGAAGAAATTAAGCGAATTCTCCTCAAGTAAGGAAAACCTGTTAGTTCGGTGTGGATAACTGTTGGTGTTTTTTCAAGCTGTGCAATAGTACGGTACATGGCGCCGGATGTACACAGCCGGCTGATGGCAGGTTGCCGTTGCAATTAACCCTGTTACGGGGTTATCCCCAGTTTCCACAGGACCAACAATGTACTACAAGGTTTTAAATATCTTATAAACATACTACCAGTAATAAAAAGGGAGGCGTATATGGAATTCAGAATTGAAAAAGAGCAATTCCTGAAGTCGCTACAAAAAATCCAGGGTATTGTTGAAAAAAGAACCTCAATGCCTATTTTGTCAAATGTGCTTCTTGAAGCAACCGAAACTTCTCTCCTTGTCACCGCAACCGACCTGGAGGTGGGGATGAAAAGCAGCTATTCAGCCGACGTTGTCACTCCCGGAAAAATTACTGTTTCTGCAAAGAAACTGTATGAAATAGTTAAGGAACTTCCAAATCAGCCTATTTCGTTTTTGACGAAAGACAATGACTGGGTCGAAATAAAGTGCGGGAAGGTGCAATTTAACATCGTCGGGCTCTCATCGGATGAATTTCCTTATTTTCCGGATGTTAAAGAAGAAAACCTCTTTGAAATTGAATCGTCACTGCTGCGTGGGATGATCGAAAGAACCTCGTATGCCATCTGTACCGATGAGACAAAATACAATCTCAACGGAATCTTTATCAAGGTGGAAGCACGTACCGACGGCAGCAACGGCCTTAAAATGGTTTCCACGGATGGTCACCGTCTCTCCATAGCTTCGGGTAATCTCAAGGGAACCGCCGGCCCGGAACTCCTGAAAGGGGTCATCCTGCCGAAAAAAGGCGTCTACGAGATGAAGAAGATTACCGATGAAGAGGGGGGAACACTGCTGTTCGGTTTTATGGACAACAGCGCCGTCATCAAACGGGGAGATTCATACATGGTCATGCGCCTTGTTGACGGAGAATTTCCCGATTACAACCGTGTAATCCCTGTCGCCAACACTCTGGTGGTGACGGTTAACAAGGAAGACTTCAGTCATTCCGTGCGCCGTATGGCGATCCTTTCCAGCGAAAAATTCAAGGGGATCATGCTGGAAATTTCTTCGGGGGGGATCAGAATTTCTTCCAGCAATCCGGAGCTGGGGGATGCCATGGAAGAAATAGACGTAGCCTATGACGGAGAACCGATATCGGTCAGATTCAATGCCCGCTATCTGCTCGATGTCCTTTCCGTGGCGGAAACCGAACGGGTCGAGATGAAATTCAAGGATGAGCTTTCCCCTTCGATCATTGTTCCGGAAAACTCCGACAGCTTTCTTGCCGTCATTATGCCGATGAGGCTTTAAAAGCGGCTGATGCGTCTTTGCTCCGTGGCGGTTGCCGATTTCAGGAATGTACGTTCGGTCCGTATCGAACCGGGTGAACGATTCAATCTGCTGCATGGCCTTAATGGTCAGGGCAAGACAAATCTGCTGGAAGCGATCTACCTGCTGGGAAGTCCCCGCTCATTCAGGACCTCCCGGTTACCAGAGCTTGTCAGGCATGGTGAACGGCAGGCACAGATTCAGGGTTCGGTTGAATCTGGGGGGATCGAGAACAGGCTGCGGCTGGTCATTGAAGCGGCCGGCCGCAAGGTGGAAATTGACGGAAAAGCGGTTCATAAAGCCTCAGAGCTTCATGGCAAACTTAACGCCGTAGTTTTTTCACCCGATGATACCGGGATGGTCAGAATGGGACCGGAGTCCAGGCGAAGATACCTTGACCGGGCAGTCTATATGGGGGACATCGGTTATCTGCACTGTTGGCATTCCTATCAACGCATCCTTAAACAGCGCAATCACCTGTTGAAAGATTCTGACAGAACCGGTCTGGATATTTGGACTGAAAAACTGGCTGAAACGGGAGCAGAGGTTATAGAGAGGCGGCTCGGATTTGTCGGTGTACTGGATGTCAAACTGCAGAAATATTATGCCACCATAGCCGGCGGCGGCGAAACGTCCCGCCTCAGCTATCAGCCGGACGGAGTGGAGTCGACGGAGAGAGAAAACATTCGCGAGGAACTGCTGGAGCTGTTCAAACGGCATCAGCGCTCTGACGAGCGTTACGGGACGACAACAGCCGGTCCGCATCGGGATGATCTGGCTTTTATACTGGATGAGCGGCCGCTCAAGGCGTTCGGTTCGCAGGGGCAGCAGAAAAGTTTCGTTCTGGCGCTCAAGATGGCGGAGATGGACAACCTGTACGATACCTTTGGCGAGGCGCCGCTGCTGTTGCTGGATGACATGAGCTCCGAGCTGGACGCCCGCAGGAACCATAACCTGATGGAGTTCCTGACGACGAGAGAAATTCAGGTCTTTATTACAACCACGGAACGGTCTCCGGCTCTGCTGGCGGCCGCGCCGCACTGCGCCGTCTTTCATGTAGAAGACGGCAATCTGACGTTTGAAGGAAGCTAACCGCATGAGTGAACAGGAAAATGTAACAAACGGCTCCGAAGAGTATGGTGCTGAGAATATCAAGGTTCTGGAAGGGCTGTCGGCGGTACGCAAAAGGCCGGCCATGTACATCGGCTCCACATCCAGCGCCGGTCTTCACCACCTCGTGTATGAAATCGTCGATAACTCGATTGATGAGGCCCTGGCCGGATATTGCAACGATGTCTCGGTAACCATCAACACCGACGGCTCGATAACCGTAGTCGACAACGGCCGCGGCATCCCGACCGACATCATGCCGAACGAGGGAAAATCGGCTGCCGAGGTCGTCCTGACAGTACTGCATGCCGGCGGCAAGTTCGACAACGATTCCTATAAGGTTTCCGGTGGTCTGCACGGGGTCGGCGTCTCGGTCGTCAACGCTCTCTCCAAATGGCTTGAACTGGAAATCCGGCGTGACGGCAAGATTTTCCGCCAGTCCTACCGTCGCGGCGACCCTCAGGCACCGCTGGAGATGACCGGCGAAACCAAGAAACGGGGCACCAAGATCACCTTCATGCCGGATGAGGAGATCTTCGAGACGACGGAATTCTCCTTCGACATCCTTTCCCAGCGTATTCGGGAGATGGCGTTTCTCAATGCCGGGGTGAGGATCAGGATCAGCGACGAGCGGGGCGACGGCAAATCCCACGAGTTCCATTACGAGGGGGGGATCAACTCCTTTGTCGAGTATCTGAACCGCAACAAGATCGCAATAAACCCCAAACCGATGTACTTCAAGGGCGAAAAAGGGGGAGTGGAGATGGAAGTTTCCATGCAGTACAACGACTCCTACGACGAAAAGATTTTCGCCTTTGCCAACAACATCAACACCCATGAGGGGGGAACCCATCTGGCCGGTTTCAAGGCTGCCCTGACCCGCACGATGAACTCGTACGCGGCGGCCAACAACCTGCTGAAAAATGAGAAAGTCACGGTTTCCGGCGACGATTTGCGCGAGGGGCTGACCTGCGTCATTTCGGTCAAGATCCCTCAACCGCAGTTTGAAGGTCAGACCAAGACCAAGCTGGGCAACTCCGAGGTCAAGGGGTACGTCGAATCTCTCCTCAACGAGCGTCTGGCGGTCTATCTTGAAGAAAATCCGAAGATTGCCAAAGATATTCTCAACAAGTCGATCGAAGCGGCCCGTGCCCGTGAAGCGGCCCGCAAGGCCCGCGATCTGACCCGCCGCAAGGGGGCCCTGGATATGGGGGGGCTGCCGGGTAAACTGGCCGACTGCCAGGAAAAGGACCCGGCGCTTTGCGAGCTGTACCTGGTCGAAGGTGATTCTGCCGGCGGCTCTGCCAAACAGGGTCGGGACCGGAAAAACATGGCGATCCTGCCGCTCAAGGGAAAGATCCTCAACGTCGAGAAGGCCCGCTTCGACAAGATGATCTCCTCTCAGGAGATCCGCACCCTGATCACGGCGCTCGGCACCGGCATCGGCAAGGACGACTTCAATATCGCCAAGCTGCGCTATCACCGCATCATAGTCATGACCGACGCCGATGTCGACGGCCAGCACATCCTGACCTTGCTGCTGACGTTCTTCTATCGCAACATGCGTGAACTGATCGAGCGCGGCCACCTCTACATCGCCCAGCCGCCGCTCTACAAAGTCAAGCGGGGCAAACGGGAACAGTACCTGCGCGATGAACACGCCATGCAGGAATTCCTGCTGGAAGAAGGATCCGAAGAGCTGACCCTGCGCCTTGAAAAGGGAGATCGGACCTACAACGGCAAGCAGATCATCCCGGTCATCAAGCAGTTCATCGAAAACCGTGCCATCTTCAACAAGGTCGTCAAGAAGGGGATTTCCCCCGAACTCCTTTCAATTGTCATCCGCGGCAACGTCCCGGCCGGGATCGAAGAGATGTCCCAGGTCGTGCCGTACCTGGAGGCGATGAAATCGCTTGCCGAAGGCTCTGAGTACGAGATAGAGGAACACCGGATCGCCTTCCGGATCGGCAATATCCGCTCGATCATCGACCAGCAGACCATGGCGGTACTTTCGACCCGTGAATATGAGCTCCTGGTGGACAACCACCTCCGGATCGTGGAGACGATGGCCGATGGCCGGGCTTTCGTCGAACAGGAGGGGGGTAAGGTGCTGTTCGAGACCACCAACCACCAGGACCTGCTCAATTTCTTCCTCGAAAACGCCAAAAAAGGGCTGGCGATCCAGCGCTATAAAGGTCTGGGTGAGATGAACCCTGAACAGCTCTGGGAGACCACGATGAATCCGGAAAATCGTGTGCTGCTGCAGGTCAAGATCGAGGATGTCGTCGAGTCGGACGAGATTTTTACAATTCTGATGGGCGATCAAGTGGAACCAAGACGCCAATTCATTGAAACGAATGCACTGAACGTCGTCAACCTGGATATTTAAATTCTACAATTACTTTCTCAATCGTTTTGATGAGAATAGCAGATACGAGGTACCAATGCAGATCCCAGTGGAAATCCCAGTAAACAGGATATCAGTTAACATTGAAGACGAGATGAAGCGGTCCTACATGGACTACGCCATGTCGGTCATCATCGGCCGGGCGCTGCCGGACGTGCGCGACGGTCTCAAACCGGTTCATCGTCGCTGCCTGTATGCGATGTACGACATGAGCAACGACTACAACAAGCCGTACAAGAAATCGGCCCGTGTTGTCGGCGATGTTATCGGTAAGTATCACCCCCACGGCGATACCGCTGCCTATGACACCATCGTGCGTATGGCCCAGGATTTCTCCCTGCGCTACATGCTGGTAGACGGCCAGGGTAACTTCGGTTCGGTCGACGGCGACCGGCCGGCCGCGATGCGTTACACCGAGATCCGCCTGCGTCAGCTTTCCCACGAACTATTGACGGATCTGGATAAAGAGACCGTCAACATGCTTCCGAACTACAACGAGGAGATGCTGGAACCTACGGTGCTCCCCTCCAAGTTCCCCAACCTGCTGGTCAACGGTTCGACCGGTATTGCGGTCGGCATGGCCACCAACATTCCCCCCCACAACCTGGGCGAGATTATTGACGGCATCATCGCCGTGATCCGGAATCCGGAGATCGGCTTCGAGGAGCTGCTGGAAATGGTTCCGGGGCCGGATTTCCCGACCGGAGCCACCATCTACGGTCGCCAGGGTATCAGGGATGCCTACAGCACCGGCCGCGGCATCATCCAGATCCGTGCCAAGGCCCATGTCGAGGCCTCCAAACGTTCCGAGCGTCAGGCGATTATCGTCACCGAGCTCCCCTACCAGGTCAACAAGGCCCGCCTGATCGAGAAGATCGCCGAGCTGGTCAAGGAGAAGAAGGTCGAAGGGATCACCGAGATCCGCGACGAGTCCGACCGTCAGGGGATGCGGATCGTCATCGAGGTCAAGCGGGACGAAAACGCCGAGGTGCTGCTCAACCAGCTCTACAAGCAGTCCCAGTTGCAGGTTTCCTTCGGCATCATCATGCTGGCGATCGTCCACAACCGTCCGCGCGTGTTGACTCTGCGCGAGATGATGGACTGTTTCGTCGAGCATCGCTGCGAGGTGGTCACCCGTCGCACCAACTTCGAGCTGAAGAAGGCTCTGGCCCGCGCCCATATCCTGGAAGGCCTCAAGATCGCGCTGGACTGGCTGGATGCGGTGATCGAGATGATCCGCGAGTCCAAGACCCCCCCCGAGGCCAAACAAGGGCTGATGGAGGGCAAATTTGCCGATCCGGAATTCCTGACGCGACTCAATCTGCCGCGCCCGGACGGCTTTGAGGAGTCGGTGCAGCTGTCCGAGTACGAAGAGGTCATGAAGCTGATCGCCCGTCTGAGGGAGATCCTGGCTTCAGATACCGAGATCCTCAAGATCATCGTCGGCGAACTGACCGAAATCAGGGAGAGGTTCGGCGACAAGCGCCGCTCCGAGATCGCCGATCAGAGCGCCGATATTTCGCTTGAAGATACTATCGAAGATGAGGAGATGGTTGTTACCATTTCACACACCGGCTACATCAAGCGGAGCGCCGTAGACCTGTATCGCTCGCAGCGGCGCGGCGGCAAAGGAAAGACCGGCATGAAGACCAAAGAGGAGGATTTCGTCGAGCAGCTCTTCATAGCCTCGACCAAGGACTACCTGCTCTGCTTCACCGATGCCGGGCGGATGTACTGGCTCAAGGTCTACGAGATTCCGGAGGGAAGCCGCACCACCAAGGGGAAGGCGGTCGTCAATCTGGTCAACGTCTCGGCCGGTGAAATGATTACCACCATCCTGCCGGTCAAGGAGTTCAGCGAGAACACCTTCCTCTTCATGGCCACCCAGAACGGCGTAGTCAAAAAGACCTCGCTGGTGGATTACTCCAACGTCCGGAGCGGCGGCATCATCGCCGTTAATCTGGACGACGGCGACAAGCTGATCTCCGTGGCCCTGACCGACGGCAGCAAGGATATCTTCCTGGCTTCCAGAAACGGCAAGGCGATCCGTTTCAACGAGGAGGACGTCCGCCCGATGGGACGAGTCACCCGCGGGGTGCGCGGCATGAACCTTGCCAAGAATGACCGGGTGATCGGCATGGAGATCGTCGACAATACGGCCGTAGGCTCGACTATCTTCACCGTCTGCGAAAACGGCTTCGGCAAGCGCACCGACCTGGACGAATACCGCGACCAGTCGCGCGGCGGCAAGGGGATCATCACGATCAAGACCACCGAGCGCAACGGTTCCGTGGTCAACGTCATGCAGGTCGCGGACGACCACGATCTGATGGTGATCACCGACCAGGGCAAGATTCTGCGGGTGCCGGTCTCAGGGTTCTCGGTCATCGGCCGGAATACCCAGGGTGTCACGCTGATGAACACCGAGGAAAACGAGAAGGTTGTGGCTGTCGCCCGTTTGGCCGAGAAGGATGAGGACGAAGGGACCGAAGATACGGAAGCATAAATGACCCTGCCCCTCAAAATAGATAAAACGCTGCGTGAACGGCGCCGCATCAACCGCCTGCTGGATTTCCTCAAGCGGGACGACCTGACCGGCGAACAGATGGAGCGCATCGGCCGGCGGCTGCAGAAGTCAGGCAAGCGGGCGCTTTCGCCGCTGGTGCGCAAGCTCTGGCGCGAGCAGAACGGCACCGCCATCTACCGCTACACCTGCATGCTCGATTTTTTCGACGCTTCCGCCTGGATGGATCAGCTGATCCAGATCACCCTGCAGCGCAAAGATCTGGAAGAAGACGGCAAGCTGGCGCTGCTTGACGTACTTCACGAGAGCGGCATCGACGTCACCGCCACCCCCTTCGCCTCGATGACCGGCTATGGCTCCCCCACGATTGAAGGCTTTGTGGACGACTGCCTGGGTGACAACGAACGCGGGCTGGTCCGGTTTATCGACAGTTTTCTCGATGTGGCCGACGAGTTTCGCGGGCGGATGATGCAGCGCCTTTCCGATGCCGGCTCCGCCGAAGCGGCGGCGCTGCTGGAGATCCTGCTTTCTTTCGAGAAGGAGGAGATCGTACGCGAAGCGATTCTTGCCCTGGGACGAACAAAAAGCGGCTATGCGCTGGATGTTCTTGGGCGCGCCGAAGCGCGGTTCGAGGGAGATCTGGCGGCCTTGATCCGGCGCAGCATCCGGCGGCTCTCATTCACCGGAGTCCGTGAGGCTCTGGAGCTGCCCCACACTTTCCAGCAGCCGCTTCCTTTTTTCGAAGTCTATGCCGGACCGGTCGATTTCTACGGTTCCCGTACGCTCTGGTTCTCCTGGCGGCTGGATGACAATGCCTTTGCCGCGATGCTGATCCTTACCGGCGAGTCGGATGGCATGCTGAACGCCATCAGCTATCGCATGAAGGACCAGAAGGAGTACGGCCATATCCTGAAAGACGTGGCCGGCGGCGAGATGCTGATGCCGGTTGAACATGATTATGCGCTGGCTTCGCTGCGTGACGCGCTCCACCGCAGCCGCGAAGGGGGCTTTTATCTTCCCCCCGACTTCTACGTCGATATGCGCCTCTTCCGCCCGGATTCCCTGAAGCCCGAATCATACATCCCCCGATTCAAGCTCAAACATCTGGAAGATATCGTCGAGAAAATTCCGGGTTACGTTGCCACCAGCAACGACCTGCTCGATGAGCCGGGCCTGGAGGGGTGGGTATTGACCGAGACGGCGCTGTATGACGCCGCAGATCGTTTCAACGCCCTGGAAACGGATGGCGGACCCGATTCCGTGCCGTCGGAGGCCCTGGAGAAGGAGATTTCCCGCTGCTGTGATGAGCTGATTGTGCCGCGGCGCGCCGAGATCATCAAACGGCTGCTGCTGACCGCCGATTATCTGCAGCAGATCGAAGGGGATGAGAACGCGGTGCAAAAGACACTGGCTACCGCCTTGAGCCTCGTCGGGGGTTTCCTGCCAGATTGCCGCCACCCTTTTATCCGGCGCTTGCTGCTGGACAGCGTGGACGCCGCCCGGCAAACCCTGGCAGAAGGGTATGACCCGCGCCTTGAGGAAGGGGATGATGACGATGACTATGAAGGGTGATGGAACTACCGGCATCGAGCGGATTGCCGTTATCGGGGGCGGCAGCTGGGGAACGGCTCTGGCTGGCCGGCTGGCGGCCAACGGCAATGATACGGTGCTTTGGGCCTATGAACCGGAACTGGTAGAAGAGATCAATTCCAGCCACACCAACTCGGCATATCTACCCGGCATCAACCTGCACCCGGCTCTGGCGTGTACCGGGAACCTGGAAGAGGCAGCCCGAGGCCGGAGCATTGTGCTGCTGGTGACGCCGGTGCAGGTTATGCGCGGCGTGCTGAAACAGCTCGCCCCGCATATCGGGCCGGATGCGATTATTGCCAACGCTTCCAAGGGAATCGAACTCGAAACCCTGCAGACGGTTTCCCAGATCTGCGGAGAGCTGCTGGGTGATGCGGCGCTGAACCGCTATGTGGCTCTCTCGGGGCCGACCTTTGCCCGGGAAGTCGCCCAGGAACTCCCCTCGCTGATCGTGGCGGCCTCCCGTAATCCTCTTGCCTCCGGGCGCGTTCAGGCCGCCTTCAGCTGCCCCTGCTTGCGGGTCTACACCAACAGCGACGTGGTCGGTGTCGAACTGGGGGGAGCGGTCAAGAATGTCATCGCCATAGCCGCCGGAATCTGTGACGGCCTCGGGTTCGGGCACAATGCCCGGGCGGCCCTGATCACGAGAGGCTTGGCCGAAATGAATCGCCTCGGGCAGGCCATGGGGGCACAAGCGGCCACCTTTGCCGGTCTGGCCGGTATGGGCGATCTGGTGCTGACCTGTACCGGCGACCTTTCCCGCAACCGCACGGTAGGTTTCAAGCTGGGTCAGGGGATGAGGCTGACGGATATCCTGGCCGAGATGCGCATGGTGGCCGAGGGGGTAAAGAGTTCCGAATCGGTCTATCAGCTTGCCCGCCGCCTCGGCGTCGAGATGCCGATCGTCGAGAAAACCTTCCAGATCCTGCACGAGGACAAACCGGCCCGCCAGGCGGTGATAGAGCTGATGGCCAGAGATCTCAAGGCAGAAGGGTAGAATTTGCCGCATAGTCTAATTAATGGGGCAATTGAGTTTTCAAGCGCTGTTTGCCCCAGTACGTCTTATTCAACACGGTTCTTACCGATATTCTGAATGCCACTCTAATCCTGCCGATTCAAACTGCTCTGCGACGTTATAAATTCTACTTCAAACAATGGATAATCTATGACGAAAAAAACATTGCCGGTTCGTGGAAATATATCCTTCGAAGACCAGAAGAAGCTGAACGAACATGGAGCGGAATACTGGAGCGCCCGTGAACTTCAGCCTTTGCTCGGGTACAGCCAGTGGCGGCGTTTTGAAGATGCGGTGAAAAGGGCGATAACTTCTTGTACGCAATCAGGAAATGAGCCTAGTTATCACTTTGCCGGCGCCGGCAAACCGATCACGGGCGGCAAGGGTGCTGTCCAGATGGTTGAAGATTACCATCTCTCCCGATTTGCCTGCTATCTCATTGCCCAAAACGGTGATCCGCGCAAACCGGAGATTGCAGAGGCGCAGAAGTATTTCGCAATCCAGGCTCGACGCCAAGAAATGTCCGATGCTTTGGTTGCCGATCTGGAGCGTTTGGAGATTCGCAAGCAGGCTAGCGAGGAGTTCAAAGCCCTTTCCGGCGCGGCCCGAGAAGCGGGGGTACAGGACAGGATGTTCGGCGTTTTTCATGACGCTGGCTACAAGGGGCTCTATAACGGACTTGGCAATGAGGGGATCAAGCAGCGCAAGGGTATTCCGAAGAAGGAAAACCTGATGGATCGAATGGATACCACCGAACTTGCCGCCAACCAGTTCCGCATGACCCAGACACGGGACAAGCTGGCGCGGGACAGGGTGAAGGATCAGCAGCAAGCCATTCATACCCACGAAGCAGTGGGAAAGGAAGTACGTGAAGCGATCAGGCGGATCGGCGGTATCATGCCGGAGCATATACCACCTGCTGAACATATCAGCGAGGTGGAGAAGCGGATCAAGAATACACCGCCGTTGATGGAGCTTGAGGAGAAGGACGCGAAAGGGTTGGTGGGAAAGAAATAGAGATCGTGGGCTGTTGTTGACCAGCCAGTTTCTTATTATTAACAATTCTCAGCACGTGTTATCAACACTTTTAGATACCGTGCTGTTTTTGTAACATACCCGCCACAACAGGTACTCTGATGCCCCTTTCCTGGAATGAAATACGCGACCGTGCCTTGGCTTTCAGCCGTGAGTGGGCAACTGAATGCTCGGAAGACGCCGAGGCCAAGAGTTTTTGGGACGGTTTCTTCAACGTCTTCGGCATTACCCGGCGACGGGTTGCATCGTTTGAAGCTCCGGTTAAAAAGGATGATGGGCACGGGGGTTTTATCGACCTGCTCTGGAAAGGGGTGCTGCTGGTCGAACACAAGTCGCGCGGCAAGGATCTTGACCGTGCCGCTCGTCAGGCATTCGATTATTTTCCCGGCCTGAAAGAGCGTGACCTGCCACGATATGTGCTGGTATCAGACTTTGCCCGTTTCCGCCTCTACGATCTCGATAACAAAGAACAGCACGACTTCTACCTCACCGATCTTTCCAAAAACATTAAGCTCTTCGGTTTCATCGCCGGTTACCAGACCCGAAGTTTCGGCCAGCAAGACCCGGTCAACATTCAGGCTGCAGAGAAACTCGGAAAACTGCACGATTTGTTAAAATCGTCCGGTTATGACGGGCATCCACTTGAAGTACTGCTCGTTCGTATCCTGTTCTGCATGTTTGCCGAAGATACTGCCCTTTTTGAGCGATGCCTGTTTCAGGACTATCTGGAACAACGCACAACAGAAGACGGCAGTGATCTGGGAATGCACCTTGCCAAACTGTTCCAAGTGCTTGACACCGCGCCTGAACGCCGCTCACCGGCGCTTGATGAGCAGTTAGCCTCCTTTCCTTACGTTAATGGCCAACTTTTTGGCGAAACACTCCCGATCTCAGATTGCACCCGGCAGATGCGTGAAGCGCTGCTGGACTGCTGTGCTCTTGACTGGAGCCGCATTTCTCCGGCCATCTTCGGTTCGTTGTTCCAGTCGATCATGGACACTACCGCCCGGCGTAATCTGGGTGCCCACTACACCAGCGAAACCAATATCCTCAAGCTGATCCACCCGCTTTTTCTCGATGAGTTGTGGGCCGAGTTCCACAAGGTCAAGCGCAACCGGAACCAGCTTTTCGAGTTTTTGAAAAAGCTCGCGCACCTGACATTCTTCGACCCGGCCTGCGGCTGCGGTAACTTTTTGGTTATCGCCTACCGCGAGCTGCGTCTGCTGGAGCTGGAGGTACTGCGTCATGTGCGCCAGAGCGACCAACTAATGCTCGATGTTTTCCAGCTCATCAGCGTCAACGTCGATCAGTTTCACGGCATCGAGATCGAGGAGTGGCCGGCGCGTATTGCAGAGGTGGCGCTGTGGCTAACGGACCACCAGATGAACCTGAAGGTGTCGGAAGAGTTCGGCCAGTACTATGCCCGCCTGCCGCTCAAGAAAGCGCCGCATATCGTTCATGGCAATGCGTTGCGGATCGATTGGAACGATGTGGTTCCGGCGTACCGGTTGTCGTATCTGTTGGGGAATCCGCCGTTTCTTGGGAAACACTACCAGTCAAAGGAACAGAAAGCTGAATTGACGGAAATTTTTTCCGGCATAAAATCGGCCTCTGACCTTGATTACGTGGCTTGCTGGTATCGCAAGGCAGCGGAATATATGGGCAATTTACCCCATCCCCACCCTAGCCCTCCCCTTGAAGGGGAGGGAACAAAAACCACAATCGATGCCTTTAAGCTCCTCCCCTTTCAAGGGGGAGGTCGGGTGGGGGATGGGGTTAAAGCCGCCTTTGTTTCAACTAACTCGATCACACAGGGAGAACAGGTCGGCATCCTCTGGCCTGATCTCTTCCGGCGTGGTATCAGGATTCATTTTGCCCACCGGACTTTCCAGTGGAATAATGAAGCGCGCGGCAAAGCCGCCGTGCATTGCGTAATTGTCGGTTTCGGTTTATCTGATGTTCCAGAAAAAATCATCTTTGATTACGACACCCTCAAAAGCGAACCGCACTCAGTCAAGGCTAGCAACATTAATCCGTACTTGGTGGATGCGCCGGACGTGGTTGTGGTGAAAAGAAGTGCCCCGCTGTGTCAGGTTCCGGCAATGAAGTACGGCAATAAACCGACAGATGACGGCAACCTGATTTTGTCCAGAGTAGAACGCGCTGAACTGCTCGCCAAATATCCTGCTGTTGCCGGTTATATCAAGCCGTACATGGGGTCAGAGGATTTTATCAACGGGCTGGAGCGTTATTGCTTGTGGTTTTCGGGAGTTGCACCGGATAGTTTGAGGGAAATGCCGGATGTATTGACACGGATTGAAAAGGTACGTGCTTTCAGGGCAGCAAGCAGCGCCGAACCGACCCGCAAGACGGCCGATACGCCAAGTCTGTTCTTCTACATTTCACAACCAAACACACACTATCTGGTTGTACCGGAAGTTTCGTCAGAACGTCGCCGCTTTATTCCCATTGGTTTTATGGGCCCGGAAACCATCTGTAGTAACACGAATTATCTGGTGCCGGATGCGACTCCGTATCATTTCGGTATTCTCTCCTCCACCATGCATATGGCTTGGACTCGTGCGGTATGTGGACGTTTGAAGAGCGACTATCGGTATTCTGGGAGCTTTGTCTACAACAACTTCCCCTGGCCTGAGCCGACCGACAAACAGCAGTCCGCTATCGAAGCCGCCGCCCAAGGGGTGCTCGACACCCGCGCCAAATATCCCACCTCCACCCTGGCCGACCTCTACGACCCCCTCACCATGCCGCCGGAACTGGTCAAAGCGCATCAGGCATTGGATCGAGCCGTGGATGTGGCCTACGGCAAAAGCGCTTTTAAGACTGAGGCTGAGCGGGTGGCGTTTTTGTTCGAGCGCTACCAGCAGTTGATTGCGCCACTGGTGGTGGAGGAATCAAAAGGGAAAAAGAAAAAGGCATGAAACCACACAGCGCCTGACTCTGGAGGAACGAATTTATGACACGAGTTCTTAATATTGCAAATGTCCAAGAAACGCGTCTCTGGTCCCTTCTTGCTGCAAGGGGAAATGAAGAGTCTCGTGTTTTATCGGTTAATGTCGCCATATTGTGTGATGAAGCTGTTGACCGTATGAAGGCAATGTATTCATACGCACAACAATACACTTTGCATGATGATCGACATCTGGTTCGAACTACGGAGTTAATGGGGCTCGTTTTAGGAGAAGTTGCAACACATCTAAATAATGTTGAATTGTCGTTATTGATCCTTGCCGCATTTTTTCATGATCAAGGCATGGTCATGTCAGCAGACGAGTATCATAAACTTGACGGAGACGAAAAATTTCAACTTTTCAGGGATAACTGGCGAGTTGAACACCCAAATTACAAGGAATCAACGGCACAATTGAGTTCGCCGAACTGTTCAGAAGATCGCAAAGTAACAGTTGCATCACAAATTGCTGAACTTGACGCTGCCATGTTTACTGACTACATCCGTGAAACGCATGGCAACAGGGTCATTGGGTTTATACGGTCTACGTATGCCACTGACAAGCGACTTGAAATACAGGCTGTCAATCTTGCACCATTTTTAGCCAAGATGTGCGAATCACATACCTTGCCAACCGAAGCTCTATCGTCTCAAGCCGGATTTCATTGTGATGAACAAATTGGCACTTACACGGTAAACCTGCCCTTTCTTGCGATGGTGCTAAGACTTGCTGATATTCTGGACTTTGATCGTGATCGCACCCCGGATGCGCTCCTTAAAAGCATTCATTTCTCTTCACCTGTGAGTTTGTTTGAGTGGGAAAAACATCGCTCGGTTGAAGGATGGCAAATATCTCCTAACTTAATTCGATTTACTATCAGGTGCAAACATCCTGCATATGAAGCGGCTGCACGGCAATATATGGATTGGATAGATGCAGAACTCGCGGCTTCGAGGGAAATATGTCGTATGCAACCGCGAGACATCAAAGGTTACGATCTAAGTCTTCCTACTCATGTCGATAGATCCAGAATTCAGCCGCTTGACGACGCATATCAGTTTCACAATCTTGAGTTTAGCCTTTCTCGGGATGAGATAGTGCGTCTGTTGATGACGGATAAATTGTACGGCAGAGAAAACCTTTGTATCCGGGAGTTATTACAAAATTCACTTGATGCCATACGCTATCGAAAGGCTCTCTTTTCGGAGTCCAAAATTCCTTGGAATGATGGAACTGTTGCTTTTAGGCACTACATAAATGACGATGGGTATGAGGTTTTGGAATGTTCGGATAACGGTTCCGGAATGGATGAAGATATTATCAAAAACTTCTTCGTAAGGGCTGGCAGGAGTTTTTATCGGTCACCATATTTCGAACGGGAAAGAAACCGCTTAAAAGCATCTGGAAATGACTTCGATCCCTGCTCAAAGTTTGGCATAGGTTTCATGTCATGCTTCATGCTGGGAGATAGAATCACCATTACAACCCGCAGAGATTATGGTTATGGTCGGGAAGTAGGGCCACCCATTATTGCTGAAATCCAAGGATTGAGTGGGCTTGTTGTCGTTAAAAAGGGAGACTTAAAGCAGCCAATTGGCACTACTATTTCGATCGTGTCGCGTCAGAAGCCTTCTTTCCTGGATACATGGACGGATAAAGTGTGGCTGTGCCGTACATTGAAAGGGTACGCGTTAGCTACGGAGTTTCCAATTTCAGCGCGATGTGACGTCCCAGAATTAAAGGAAACATTAACCATTCCGCCGAGTGTCGAAATAATCCCTACCGTTCTTGAGCGCGCAAGGATTAATAACGTAATAAGTTTTCATCAAAATCTATCCGAAGTGACACCGAACTTATGCGGTTTTGCCAGAGAAACATTTTTAGTTGACGATGGTGGTATCCCCTGCCTATCAAATTCAGAGGCGGAATGGTGCGCTGTACAAGATGCATCGAGAAAATCTTGGAGGCTATGTTTCCACAATTCAGATCGAAAATTGAAGGATCGTAATGAAGGTATGGGTATACCTATTTGTTTGGATGGAATTCTTGTAGCCGGTCCACCTGGGCGTCCTTCTTTTCACAAAGATGCACGTTCGTTGGGGTGTCGAAACTCTCATGTATATTCACATCCATCTGCTTTAATAGATGCACGAGGGGAGCTTAAACCAGAAATAACTCCCGGTAGGGTACCACCAGAATATGGCATGAACAAGCCCCCTGGCTGGCAACGTCTCTCTGACTTTTTCAGTCAAGGCCTTGGTTTGCTGTGGGCGCAATTTGCACATTATATGTGTAAGGGGATGACAGCTGAAACATTTTGGAGACTTTCAGTAATTCATGACATTTCAGTTGGTTGGATTCCCAGTAATACGCTGTGGGAGCTACTTTCCGTTTCCCTCTTCAAGGCTGGACACAACACAGAATGGTGTATGGTTCGAGAGCTTGGAGAGTTGTCATTTTGTGAAGACAGTGAGAGGCCGCTTCTTCTTGAAGACAAACGTGGCTTGGTAATTGGACCGGATACAGATTTAGATAATTGGGAGAAAGAAGGAGAAGAGAGACCGCATTTAAGCTGGACAATGAATTCAATCGTTTTGCTGATGAGTTGCCTTGACATAAGAGAAAATAGTATTTCCTTATCTTTGTTAGCGCCAACCAACCACATGCCGCTTGCTAAGTATGCTAATTCACAAGTAATCGGCATCAACATGTTTTACATTCAGTACGTTGGCAATGCCTCCGATGCTCTTGCCGTACAGACACCATTCCCGACAGCAAATCGTAACCATCCCCTTGCCCAAATCTCTCTTCAGTCACGACATGCTCACGCTCCGTCAGATTTGCAATCTTTTGCCAAGTCTTTTGTAGCGTGCATTTCTGAGACTCTCTCACCTAGAAAAGAAAATGTGTCTCTTGATAAGCCTAATTACTGGCAAAAACGCATTGGGCATCTGTATTTTTCAGTTCAATGGAGTCAAGTCGATGAGTCATTGCGTCCACCGTATCGGTTATGGTCGAAAGAAAAGGGATGGTTTTCGTTTAATGAAGGGGATTTTGAGTATTGGAAAAATTCTGATGCGCGTGTTGACTGAAGATCAAAATAGATTATTGACAAGCCAATAAGGCTTGCAAACCGCCGGTCATTAGCTCACGGATCGTTTTGCTGACGTCAGCAAAACGATCACGATGTTCAAGCGTATGGAAAGGCAGGGCACCACAACAACGAACGGAAGGATTATAACCCATGAAAAGCGATATCATCATCCAGCTCCACAAAAACTTCGAGGACTACGCCCATCAGATTGATGGCGAGGAGTTCTGGTTTGCTCGTGACCTACAGGGGCTTCTCGGATATGCCAAATGGGAGAACTTCGCAAAAGTTATCGATAAGGCCAAAATCGCCTGTCAGACAGCTGGGCATACGGTTGCAGACCATTTTCCTGATGTCAGGAAAATGGTCGATATCGGTTCCGGTGCTGAGCGTCTGATTACCGAATGATTGACGAAGAAGGAGCGGATCGTGGAGATCAGTATAAATCCTGACTATCGTCTCTGCGTTTCGAAACGGTCCCACAGATCGTGGGACAATTCCCCCAAGGGCATACCAGAATTATCCTCGGTAAAATCAAAAGACAAACAGTTTGGCGAGTGACATCGACAACAACTAACGGGCAATAAGGAGATAATAAATATGCGCATAGGACACGGCTACGACGTCCACCGGCTGGTGGAGGGGAGAAAGCTGATCATGGGAGGGGTGGACATCCCGTGGGAAAAGGGGCTGCTGGGTCATTCCGATGCCGACGTGCTGCTGCACGCCATTGCCGACGGGATTCTGGGAGCGATCGGCGAAGGGGATATCGGCAGGCATTTTCCCGACACCGATCCGGCCTACAAGGGAGCCGACAGCCTGAAACTGCTGGCCCATGTTGCCGGACTGGCTGCTGAACGGGGCTACAAGCTGGGCAACCTGGACGCGACGATCATCGCCCAGATGCCGAAGATGGCGCCCCACATTCAGGCTATGAGGGAAAATATTGCGATAACACTGAATGCTTATGTCACACAGGTCAACGTCAAGGCGACGACCGAGGAAGGTCTCGGCTTCAGCGGTTCCGGCGAAGGTATCGCCGCTCATGCCGTGGTGTTGATGGTAACAAAGGGATAAACGAAAGATGAACACAGGGCGTTGAACCGCAAAGACGCCAAGAACGCAAAGAGGACCAATATGTCTCTTTTTTCTTTGCGAACTTGGCGTCTTTGCGGTAATGAACAGATTTTCAGGATAAAAACTCTACAGCCCCTTCTCCGCAAGCTCCTCCACCAGCTTCTTCTGCTCCCCGTTCAGCGTTTCGGGAATATGTACCCCGATCTTCACATACAGATCGCCTTTGGCGTTTGAACCGAGCGACTTGATCCCGCACCCCTTCAGCCTGATCTTGGTGCCGGGCTGAATTCCGGCCGGTACCTTGATCCGCTTGTCACCCTCCAGCGTCGGCACATCCAGAGAAATGCCCAGGCAGGCGGCGCTGAACGGAATGGAGCGCTCGACAAACAGGTCGCCCCCCTCGCGGATGAACACCGGGTCGGGGAGGACATTAATGATCAGGAACAGGTCGCCGACCGGGCCGCCACCCTCCCCTTGGGCGCCTTTGCCGCTGATACGGATCTTGCTGCCGTTATCGACCCCCGCCGGAATTTTTATCTTCAGCTCTTCCCGCTGACCGTTGCGGCGGAAAGCGATCTGTTTTTCGGCCCCCTGAGCCGCATCGCGAAAAGTGACGGTAAGCTCCATTTCATGGTCGGCTCCTCTCATAGGGCCCTGACGAAAGCCGCCCCGCCCCCCGCCGCGGCCAAAAGAGCCGCCGAACAGGCGCGAGAAGATATCCTCGGCATTTCCTCCGCCAAAGCCGCCGCCCATATCCTTGTAGGCATTGCCGAAGTCGAAGCCGCGGAAAATATCCTCCCGGCTGTACTGCTGGTGGAAGCCGCTGGAGCCGTAGGTGTCATACTTCTGCTTCTTCTCCGGGTCGGAGAGTACCGCGTACGCCTCGTTGATCTCCTTGAACTTGTCTTCGGCACTCTTGTCATTCGGATTACGGTCGGGGTGATACTTGACCGCCAGCTTGCGGAAGGCCTTCTTGATATCATCCGCCGAGGCCCCTTTTTCGACCCCCAGCGCCTTGTAATAATCAACCTGTGCCATAACGTTCTCCATCTTTTCATTATTTGGAGACAATGTAAGCCCTAAGTCCGGTGCTGTCAACTCCGCCCTTAGGTGTATACCTTGACAGAGCGGGCCGCCACACGTACTATCAAGCGCGCTTTACACCACTGAATCGGGGGGCTTTCCCATGAAAAAAATCGTCATCATCGGTGGCGGCATATCCGGCCTGGCTACGGCCTGGCTGCTCCGTTCCAAGGCTTTAGCCGCCGGAAAAGAGCTGGAGATCATCCTGCTGGAGAAGGAAGAGCGGGCGGGGGGAAAAATCCGGAGCATCAAGGCCGATGGTTACACCTGCGAATGGGGGCCGAACGGTTTTCTGGACAGCAAACCGCAGACTCTGGATCTCTGCAAGGCGATCGGGGTGGAGAGCAGACTGCACCGCAGCAACGATAACGCCCGCAAACGCTTCATCTTTTCGGGCGGCGAACTGCACCAGCTGCCGGACGGCGCTCCGGCATTCCTCACGAGCCGCCTGATCTCCTGGCCGGGAAAGCTGCGCCTGGCGCTGGAGCCGACTCCGTTTATCGCATCGGCGCCCGCTGGCGTGGATGAAACCCTGGCCGCCTTCGGCCGGCGCCGCTTAGGTGGCGAGGCGCTCGACAAGCTGATTGCGCCGATGGTCTCCGGCATCTTTGCCGGCGATCCCGAGACCATGTCGCTGGCCTCCTGCTTCCCGCGCATTGCCGAACTGGAGCGCGAATACGGCGGGCTGATCCGGGCCATGATCATGCTGGCCAAAAAGAAGAAGCGGGATCAGGCGGCAGGAAAGGTCGTCTCCAGCGCGGCGGGACCGGGAGGGGTGTTGACCTCGTTTCGCGAGGGGATACAGTATCTTTCCGATGCCTTGGCGGAGTCGCTCGGCGCGATTGTCAGAACGGGTATCAGCGTTACCGCGGTGGAAAAAGCGACAACCGTTCCCTACCGGGTGAAGTGCAGCGATGGGGGCGAGCTTGAGGCCGACCAGGTAATCGTGGCTTCGCCGGCCTTTGCCGCGGCGGAAATGCTGGCCGGCCTGGATGGCGGCATCTTCGGGACCCTGCAGCAGATTCCTTATGCCAGCATGACGGTAATCTGTTTCGGCTACGGCCGTGGTCAGATCAGGCGCTCGCTGGACGGGTTCGGTTATCTGATTTCCAAGAAGGAGGGGCTTAACACGCTCGGCACCCTGTGGGACTCGAGCATGTTCGAGGATCGAGCTCCGGAGGGAAAGGTGCTGCTCCGCAGTATGATGGGGGGAGCCTGTTTTCCGGAATACGTCAAGCTGAGTGATGATGAAGTCGTGGCCCGGGTCAGGAAGGATCTGGCGGTGACGATGGGAATCGACAGCGCGCCGGAGTTTATCAGGGTGTTCCGTCATCCGCAGGCCATTCCGCAGTACACCGTCGGTCACGGCAAACGGCTGCAGGCGCTGGAAGATTTGCTCCGTGCGCATCCTGGGCTTATTTTGACCGGCAACTCCTATCGCGGCATCGGGCTGAACGACTGTGTAGCGGCGGCCGAGCGGGCGGCGGACGAGGCGCTGAGCCTTATCTAAAGCAGCCCTCGCTCCACGAAGCTCAGATACTCCCCGTCACCAACGATGATGTGATCCAGCACCTTGATCCCCATGATCTCGCCGGCCTCCTTCAGGCGGCGCGTGATGGCGATATCCTCGCTGCTCGGGGCCGGATCGCCTGTCGGGTGATTATGCACCAGGATCACGGCGGCGGCCGATTCCCTTACCGCCGGGGAGAAAACTTCACGCGGATGGACGATGCTCTGGTTGAGCGAACCTTCCGAGATCTGGACGCGCCTGATGATACGATTTTTGCCGTCCAGCAGCAGGATCAGAAAATATTCCTTGCGGCTGTCACGGAACTCGTGGTGGAAATAGTCGAAGACCTGCTGCGGGGAGGTGAAGCGGTCGAGGCGTTCCAGTTTGCGCCCCTGTAAACGCGTCGCCAGAGTGAAGGCCGCCTTGACGCTGGAGGCCTTGGCCAACCCCATCCCCTTGATAGAGCAGAGTTCGCCGAGGTCGGCGCCGCCCAACTCCCGAAGATTATCGCTGAAATGCGAGATCAACCCCCGCCCCAGGTCGATAGCGCTCTGCCGGGACCCCGGATCACCACTTCTGATAATCAGCGCCAGCAATTCGGCGTCTGAGAGGGAAGATACACCCCGCTTGAGCATCTTTTCGCGCGGGCGCTCGTCCTCGGGCCACTCCTTGATTCCGCCGCTCATAAATCCCCCTTTTCCCGATTCCTGCCCCTCGATTCCTGACACTGATGGCGACACTCTCCCCCCCACAACAACCCGGTACCAGACTAACGGTGCAAGGCTCTAACAGGCGAAGAATACTGCAACCGGCCGGCAAAGGCAATCCATGTTGCAGCGCCGATGTCACACTGGAGAAATTTACGCTGTAAACGAAGCTAAAAGTATGCTATTAATGGTAGGTTTTAAACGCAGTCTGCACGAAAATTTACGGAGGCGGAACCATGTTCGGATTTATTCCAAAGGAAGAAAAATTCTTCAAACTTTTCAAGGAGATGACGGAAAATATCATCGTCGGAGCCAAGCTGCTTAAAGAGATGCTTGATAATTTTGAAAATCCCCTTGAAAGTCAGCGCCGGATCAAGGATATCGAGCACAAAGGAGATTCGCTGACTCACGAGATCATTCAGACGCTTAACAAGACCTTTATAACGCCGCTGGACCGGGAAGACATCTATGCGCTCGCCTCCAAGCTGGATGACATCCTTGACCTGATCGACGCCTCCGCCCAGCGGATCATCATGTACAACGTTGAAGCCATTCCGCCTGAAGCCAAATCACTCGGATTCATCATCCTGCAGTCGTGCCACGCGGTCGACAAGGCGGTCGCCATGCTTGGCAAGAAGTCCAACGAACAGATCTTCGAGGCGTGCGTGGAGATCAACTCTCTGGAGAATGAGGCGGACAGGGTCTCGCGCGAGGCTATCAGCCGCCTGTTCGATGAGGAGAAGGATCCGATCCAGCTGATCAAGTGGAAGGAAATCTTCGAGACGCTCGAAAAAGCGACCGACAGGTGCGAAGATGTTTCCAATATTCTTGAAAGCGTGGTGGTAAAGAATGGTTGATCCGGCTCTTGTGATGCTCTGCCTGGTAATCCTGGCGGCGCTTCTCTTCGATTACATCAACGGCTTCCATGACACGGCCAACGCCATAGCCACCAGTGTCTCCACCAGGGCGCTTTCGGTCAAGGCCGCCATCATTATGGCGGCGACTCTCAACTTTGTCGGCGCCATGGCGTTCACCAAGGTGGCCAAGACCATCGGCACCGGAATTGCCAGTGCTGAAAATCTCACCCAGATGGTGGTTCTGGCCGGAGTCATCGGCGCCATCATCTGGAACGTCATGACCTGGTACTTCGGGCTCCCTTCATCGTCATCACACGCCATTGTCGGCGGACTTATCGGGTCGGTGTTCGCTCATGCCGGTCTCAGCGCTATCAAATGGGCCGGGCTGAAAACGATCATTCTGGCGCTGATCTTCTCTCCGATTCTGGGTGTCTTAGCCGGTTTTGTCTTTGTCGTGATCTTCTCGCGCATCCTCCGATTCCGCTCTCCGGCCGGAGTGAACCGCGGCTTCCGCAAGATGCAGATCCTGTCGGCGGCGACGATGGCCTTCTCTCACGGAACCGCGGATGCACAGAAGTCAATGGGCGTTATCACGATGGCACTCTTGAGCTACGGAGCGATACCGACCTTCGAGGTACCGACGTGGGTCAAATTAACCTGCGCACTGGCGATGGCGCTCGGCACCGCCGCCGGCGGCTGGCGCATCATCAAGACGGTCGGGCGGGATTTTGTAAAGCTGCAGCCGATGACCGGATTTTCAGTAGACGCTTCATCGACGTGCGTTATTCTGGGGGCTTCAATGCTCGGTCTCCCGACCAGCACGACCCATGTCGTCACCTCGTCGATTCTGGGAGTCGGGCTTTCGAAGAGCCTTAACGCGGTCAACTGGAATGTGGCAAAAAGGATTGTGACCGCCTGGGTGCTGACTATCCCGGCCGCCGCTCTGGTCGCCTACCTGACCTATCAGGTCATGAGCCCGCTGCTGGGGAAATAAAGGGAATTTACACGGATCGGATAATATATGACTATTAAAGGAATCATTCTCGCCGGTGGAACCGGTTCACGACTGCATCCGGCCACGCTTGCAGTATCCAAGCAGCTTCTGCCGGTCTTCGACAAGCCGATGATCTACTATCCGCTCAGCACTCTCATGCTGGCCGGGATACGCGATATCCTTGTTATCTCCACTCCGCAGGATACGCCCCGCTTTCAACAACTGCTCGGCGACGGCAGCCAATGGGGACTTGCTCTCCAGTACGCCGTCCAGCCCAGCCCTGACGGCCTGGCGCAGGCGTTCATCATTGGCGAGGATTTCATCGGCACGGACCGCTGCGCGTTGGTTTTGGGGGATAACATCTTCTACGGGCACGATTTTCATCACCTTTTGGCTAATGCCTGCCAGCGTGAGCAGGGTGCCAGCGTCTTTGCCTATCATGTACAAGACCCGGAGAGGTACGGCGTAGCCGAGTTTGATGCCGCCGGCAAGGTACTCTCCCTAGAAGAAAAACCGGAACAGCCCAAATCCAACTATGCTGTTACCGGTCTGTACTTTTATGACAGCCAGGTAGTTGAATTCGCTAAAAACCTCAAGCCTTCGCCACGCGGTGAACTGGAAATTACCGACCTGAACCGGCTTTATCTCCAGCAAGGACAACTTTCGGTAGAAATCATGGGTCGCGGCTACGCCTGGCTCGACACCGGCACCCATGAAAGCCTGCTGGAGGCCAGTCAGTTCGTTGCCACGCTGGAAAACCGGCAGGGGCTGAAAGTGGCCTGTCCGGAGGAGATTGCCTGGCGGCATGGGTGGATCGATGACGCGGAACTTAACCGGCTTGCCAGCCCGCTGGCAAAAAACGGTTATGGTCAATATTTGCTGGGACTACTAAAACAGAAGGTATATTGACATGCAGGCAACTAAACTGAGTATCCAGGATGTAGTGCTTTTTGAACCCAAGGTATTTGGCGATGATCGGGGGTTCTTTTTTGAGAGCTTCAACAACCGCGTATTCGAGCAAGCGACCGGCTTGAAGCGGAACTTTGTTCAGGACAATCACTCCCGCTCTGTCAAGAATGTGCTTCGTGGGCTTCACTATCAGATTCAGCATCCTCAGGGGAAGCTGGTGCGTGTTACCGCGGGAGAGGTTTATGATGTTGCCGTGGATATCAGGAAATCGTCTCCCACCTTCGGGAAATGGGTAGGAGAGAAGTTGTCGGCAGAAAACAAGCGTATGATGTGGGTTCCGGAAGGGTTTGCCCATGGATTTGTTGTTCTTTCCGAAGTTGCAGAAGTTCTCTACAAGACAACAGATTATTGGTATCCGGAGCATGAACGCAGTATTATCTGGAATGATCCGGATATCGGAATTCAATGGCAGATTGCCGGTGCGCCTGTATTGGCAAAGAAAGATGCTGAAGGAAGTCCGTTTACATCTGCTGATTTGTTTCTTGAAACTGTTTAACTACGATTAGTTGAGTATGAAATATATGGCCTATCCCTGCAGTGGCGAAATCAATACCGGGTATCTGATGTACAAAACATATTAAATCGTGTTATAAAGGAGTTTTCAATTATCAACCGTGCAATCGACTTCGCGGATGGTATTCGGGCGGCATCTATTCAAGGAGTTTCCAACAACATGAAAAAGGCACTTATCACTGGTATAACCGGTCAGGATGGATCGTACTTGGCGGAATTGCTTCTGGAGAAGGGCTACGAGGTTCATGGCATCAAACGTCGAGCATCATTGTTCAACACTCAGCGGGTTGATCATATCTATCAGGATCCGCATATAAAAGACGCTCATTTCAAGCTTCATTATGGTGACTTGACCGATGCGTCAAATTTGACCCGCATCATGCAGGAAGTTCAGCCAGATGAGGTCTATAATCTTGGCGCGCAGTCTCATGTTGCTGTCAGCTTCGAATCACCGGAATATACCTGTGACGTTGATGCTACCGGAACGCTACGTATCCTTGAAGCAATACGCTTATTGGGACTGGAAAAAAAGACCCGCTTTTATCAGGCATCAACTTCAGAGCTGTACGGCTTGGTTCAGGAAATCCCTCAAAAAGAAACTACACCCTTTTATCCACGCTCCCCTTACGCCGTAGCCAAGCTGTATGCCTATTGGATTACGGTCAACTATCGCGAAGCTTACGGCATGTATGCCTGCAACGGTATCCTGTTTAACCACGAATCTCCCCGGCGCGGTGAAACCTTTGTTACCCGCAAGATAACACGTGGTCTTGCCAACATTTCACAAGGTTTGGAAGAGTGCTTATACATGGGCAACATCGATTCCCTGCGTGACTGGGGGCATGCAAAGGATTACGTTAAGATGCAATGGTTGATGCTGCAGCAGGATCAGCCGGAAGACTTCGTTATTGCTACCGGCGTTCAATACACCGTGCGCCAGTTTGTTACCTGGGCGGCGGCAGAATTGGGGATAACACTCCAATTTGAAGGTAATGGCGTAGACGAAATTGCTACAGTTGTCTCCGTTGAAGGCACTAAGGCCCCGGCGGTAAAAGTAGGCGATATTCTGGTACGCATAGATCCACGTTACTTCCGCCCATCCGAGGTCGAAACCCTGTTGGGCGACCCTGGCAAAGCAAAAGAAAAGCTAGGCTGGGTTCCGGAAATCACTGCTCAGGAAATGTGCGCTGAAATGGTCGCGAACGATTTGGGAGAGGCACAACGTCATGCACTGCTTAAATCTCATGGTTTTAGCGTAGCGGTAAGCACGGAGCACTAATAGTGAGGAGTTAGGCGTGAAGGGTGAAGGGTGAAGGGTGAAGGGTGAAGGGTGAAGGAATGGGGCGGTGAGGACGTACAAGCATGACCCCTTACTCTTCACTCCTCACTAATCGAGAGGTAAGGTGTGAAGCGGAAACATCATGATCTGCGGGCTTGGCAGGAAGCCATGACACTGGTTAAGGACGTTTACCAGATTACTGCCTCTTTCCCCAAAGATGAAATTTATGCGTTGACCAGCCAAATGCGTCGGGCGGCAGTCTCCATACCCAGTAACATAGCAGAAGGCGCTGCTCGGACTGGTGATAAAGAATTTTTACAATTTCTTTCCATCAGTCGTGGTTCTCTGAGTGAACTGGAAACACAACTTACCATAGCAAAGGAACTTGGATATATGCTGGAGTCAAATGAAATTATGCTGAAGATAGACGGTCTTTTCGGACTACTGGGTGGACTCATGAAATCGCTTCGTGTAAGGAACCCAAAATGACTCCTAACGCCTCACATATCACTCCTCGCCAGAGCGCCATGCATCAAGGCGCTCGCATCTTTGTTGCCGGGTCCAAAGGTTTGGTCGGCTCGGCACTTGTCAGGCAGTTGACCTCGCGTGGTTACACCAATCTCCTTTTGCCTGAAATCAACGAGCTTGATCTGACCAGTCAACAGGATGTAGCGGACTTTTTCTTGCAGGAAAAACCTGAATATGTTTTTCTGGCAGCGGCAAAGGTTGGCGGTATTCACGCCAACAATACCTACCCCGCCGAATTCATCTACTTGAATCTGGCCATCCAGAACAACGTCATCCACCAGTCATATCTGCATGGTGTCAAACGCTTACTGTTCCTCGGCTCATCATGTATCTATCCTCAACTGGCGCCGCAGCCGATGAAGGAAGAGCACCTGCTTACAGGACTCCTCGAACCCACCAATGAACCATATGCAATTGCAAAAATAGCCGGCATCAAGATGTGCGAATCATACAACCGCCAATATGGCACAAAATTCATCGCCGTCATGCCAACCAACCTCTATGGTCCCGGTGATAACTTCCATCCGAAAAACAGTCATGTTCTCCCTGCCCTGATCAGGCGGTTTCACGAAGCAAAGGTGCAGAATGCCCCTGAGGTCGTGGTGTGGGGCAGCGGTACGCCACGCCGGGAGTTGTTGTATGTTGACGACATGGCGGGCGGCTGTATGTTCTTGATGGAACTGGCTGATGAACAGATCGCCCCGGAGCTTCTGAGTTATCCCAAGCCCTGTTTCGTTAACCTTGGAACCGGGGAGGATGTCACCATTCGCGAGCTGGCCGAGACCGTACAAAAAGTTGTGGGGTATACCGGTAATCTCGTTTTTGATGCGTCGAAACCGGACGGGACTCCTCGTAAACTTCAGGATATGTCCCGGATGCGGATTCTGGGTTGGAGGCACGAAGTTGAGCTTGAAGAAGGAATTCGGCGGGCGTATCAGTGGTATTGTGAAAATGAACAGAATGTGTCTTAATAAGGGGTTTTGATTTGGATCTAAAAAGTAAAAAAATCATTATCACCGGTGCCGACGGTTTCATCGGTTCCCATCTGACAGAAGAGTTGGTACGCCGTGGTCACGATGTGCGCGCCTTTGTTCTCTACAACTCATTTAATTCATGGGGCTGGCTAGATCAGTCTGCACCGGAGATCAAAAAGTCACTCGATGTTTTTGCAGGCGATATCCGTGACCCCCACGGTGTAAGAACTGCCTTGCAAGGGTGTGACGTCGTTCTTCATTTGGCTGCTTTGATTGCAATTCCATATTCCTACCACTCACCAGATACCTATGTTGACACCAACGTCAAGGGTACCCTCAACATTGTGCAGGCGGCTCGTGAGCTGGGAATTTCAAAAGTAGTTCACACGTCAACCAGTGAGGTCTATGGCACTGCCCGTTTTGTGCCGATCACCGAGGAGCACCCACTCCAGGGGCAATCGCCTTATTCTGCCTCAAAGATAGGCGCTGACCAGATCGCCATGTCGTTTTATTCATCATTCGGTACGCCGGTGTCGGTAATCCGTCCGTTTAATACCTATGGCCCTCGCCAGTCTGCCCGTGCAGTAATACCCACTATCATCACGCAGATCGCCAACGGAGCCCGCAGGATCAAACTTGGGTCGCTGCATCCCACCAGAGATTTCAACTATGTGGCAGATACCGTGGATGGATTTATTGCCGTTGCAGAATCAGACCAGTCGGTGGGGGAGGTCATTAACATCGGCAGCAACTATGAAATTTCAATAGGTGAGACTGTTGCGCTGATTGCTGAGATCATGAATGTTGAGATCGAGATCGAAACTGATGATGTTCGCCTGCGTCCTGATAAGAGTGAAGTCGAACGGCTCTGGGCTGACAACCATAAGGCATTGGCGCTGGCAGGATGGCAGCCAAAGTATGCAGGCAAGGATGGTCTGCGGCGTGGTCTGACCGAAACGATTGAATGGTTTGCAAATCCGGAAAACCTGGCTTGCTACAAGGCTGATCGTTACAATATATGACTACCAGCTTCAGTACACAGGCCGTACTCAATGCCATGAAATCGGTCCTCCCCCCAAGGCATGCATTCCTGCCCCTCCACGAGCCAAATTTCAACGGCAATGAATGGGCATATGTCAAGGAATGTCTTGACACCGGCTGGGTGTCTTCGGTCGGAAAGTTTGTAGATAGGTTTGAAGAAGAGCTGGCGGAATACACCGGTGTCAAAAGGGCAATAGCCGTTGTTAATGGCACAGCGGCGCTACATGTGTGTCTCTTGCTTGCAGGCGTCAGATGTGGTGATGAAGTCTTTATGCCGACTCTTACTTTCATTGCTACGGCCAACTCGATTTCCTATTGTGGGGCGATCCCACATTTTATTGACAGCGAGGATGCGACGCTTGGAGTAGATCCGCGAAAGCTCAAAATTTACCTTGAAGAGATTTCAGAGCAACGACATGATGGATGCTATAACCGCTTGACCGGCCGGCGTATAAGGGCAATAGTTCCGATGCATACCTTTGGACACCCGGTTGACCTTGATCCGGTGGTCGAAGTCTGTCAGAGGTTCAATATCACATTGATCGAAGATGCGGCTGAATCACTTGGCTCATATTACAAGGGGAGTCATACCGGACAGCGGGGACTGCTATCCGCCCTCAGTTTCAACGGCAATAAGACCATCACCACCGGCGGCGGCGGAGCAATTCTGACCAACGATGAAGAACTTGGCCGGCTGGCAAAGCACATCACAACCACTGCAAAAGTTCCGCACCGTTGGGAGTTCAATCACGACATGGTCGGTTATAACTACCGTATGCCGAATATCAATGCGGCTATTGGTTGTGCCCAACTGGAGCAGCTACCTGGTTTTCTGGCTGCCAAACGTGACCTTGCAGAGCGCTACCGTCAAGCCTTTACCGGTATCCCCGGTATCCACTTTTTCTCGGAACCGGCCAACTGTAAGAGCAACTATTGGCTCAACACTCTACTGCTTGATGAGGATTGTGCCGGACAGCGGGATGCCTTGCTTGAGGCGACAAACGATGCAGGTATCATGACCCGCCCTGCCTGGACACTGATGCATAAACAGCCCATGTTTGCCGACTGCCCGAAAATGGATTTGTCGGTTGCGGAAAGTCTGGAGCATCGATTGCTCAATATACCAAGCAGCGTCATGTTAGGCTCAGGACTTAGTCATGCGTAAGATTTGCGTTGTCACCGGCACCAGAGCCGAATATGGGCTACTCTACTGGCTGATGAAAGAGATCCAGGAAGAGTCAGACCTGCGGCTGCAACTGATCGTTACGGGCATGCACCTTTCGCCGGAGTTCGGCCTCACCTATAGAACTATTGAGGAGGATGGTTTTGTTATAGATGCCAAGGTAGAGATGTTGCTTTCCAGTGACACCTCGGTCGGGATTGCCAAATCAATAGGCCTTGGAGTGATCGGCTTTGCCGATGTGCTGGATCGGCTGAAGCCTGATGTCATGGTTGTCCTGGGAGACCGTTACGAAATTCTGGCTGCCACCCAGGCTGCTTTGGTGGCCCGGATTCCTATTGCTCATATTCACGGTGGAGAAACAACGGAAGGTGCTATTGACGAAAGTATCCGCCATGCCATTACCAAAATGTCACATCTGCATTTTGTGGCTGCCGAACCTTATCGCCGCCGAGTCATTCAGCTGGGTGAACACCCTGACGCGGTTTTTAATGTTGGGGCGCTTGGAATTGAAAACATCAAACGCTTGCAACTTCTGAACAGATCCCAGCTTGAACAAAGCATAAATTTTGAACTGGGTACCTCCTGTTTTCTGGTTACGTATCACCCTGCTACCCTTGGTGCTGTGGAGCCTGCTGCTGCAATGCAGGCACTGCTTGACGCGCTGGATCTGTTTCCAAACGCAAAAATCATTTTCACCAAGCCTAATTCCGACACCGATGGCAGAATCCTGATACAGATGATTGATGAATACGCACTTCTCAACAAAGGTCGGGTCGCCGTCTTTACTTCGATGGGTCAGGTGCGTTACCTGAGTGCACTGGGGCTTGTTGATGCCGTAATCGGCAACTCTTCCAGTGGCATTATTGAGGCTCCCGCCTGCAATATCCCAACGGTCAACATCGGTAACCGTCAGTCCGGGCGGCTTAAAGCTGATTCGATTATTGACTGTCAGGAAAACACTGATTCAATTGCGGCAGCAATCAGGAAAGCCCTCTCTTCGTCATTCCGTGAGGTAGTCAAACAGGGCGTTTCGCTCTATGGATACGGAGAGTCAGCCTTGCATATCAAGGATCGACTTAAGCACGTCAACCTTAGCAGTACTAAACGTTTTTACGACCTTTGAGAGTTACGATGAGAGTTCACCGCGCCTACATAATTGCCGAGGCAGGGGTAAATCACAACGGTTCGCTTGCTATCGCAAAAAAACTGGTGGAAGTTGCCGCAGAAGCCGGGGCAGATGCTGTCAAGTTCCAGACCTTCAAAGCGGACAAGCTGGTGAGCCGCATGGCGCCCAAGGCAGAATATCAGACCAGGACAACTGATGCCTATGAATCCCAGCATGAGATGATCCGCAAGCTCGAATTGGACGAGCATGCACATGAAACTCTGATCGAGCATTGCAAAGTTTGTGGCATAGAGTTTCTTTCAACTCCATTCGATCTTGAAAGCCTCTATCTTCTGTCGGAGCGATTCGATCTGCCCTGCATAAAGATTCCCTCCGGCGATATTACTAACGCCCCACTACTGCTCAAAAGTGCTCAAACCGGAAAGCCGGTAATTCTTTCAACAGGTATGAGTACGTTGGGTGAGGTTGAAGATGCTCTCGGAGTATTGGCTTCTGGCTATTTAGGTAACCGTGAACCCTCAATTGCGGCTTTTCGAGAAGCATATTGCTCAGCTGAGGGGCAGGCCATTTTGCAGGAGAAGGTAACGCTTCTGCACTGCACTACCGAATATCCGGCTCCGCTTGAGGATGTGAACCTGAAGGTGATGGATACCCTGAAGAGCGCCTTCGGCTTGCCGGTCGGCTATTCTGATCACACGGAAGGGATTGCGGTGACGATTGCCGCTGTTGCCCGTGGCGCTGTAGTAATTGAAAAACATTTCACCATTGACCGAACTCTCCCTGGCCCGGATCACAAAGCGTCGCTTGAACCAACAGAACTGAAGCAGATGGTGTCTGCCATTCGTGTTGTTGAGCAGGCACTTGGCTCCGGCAGAAAGCATCCGGCACCCAGTGAACTAAAGAACATGAGCGTAGCCAGGAAGAGCTTGGTGGCGGCAACTGCGATTGGTGCCGGCGAGGCATTCACCGTTGAAAATCTTGCCGTTAAGCGACCGGGTAAAGGGTTGTCGCCGATGTATTACTGGGAGCTGCTTAGAAAAAAGTCCAGTCAAAATTTTTCTGCTGATGAGGCGGTTTGCTTATGAGTCTGCCAGTTATAATCCTGGGTGCAGGTGGTCATGCAAAGGTATTAATTGATGCCCTGTTGTCAGCATCAGCCGTAATTGCGGGGATCGTTACCCCCGACCTGACTCTGGCCGGTACCAACATCCTTGGGGTGCCGGTGCTTGGGGGAGATGACGTTGTTAATGAATATCCTCCCTCTGAGATTCAACTTGTAAATGGGCTTGGCTCTGTGGGACTTCCGGCCAATCGTCAACAGCTATTCGAAAAATTCGAGGGGATGGGCTATAAATTTTCTACTGTAGTTCATCCGTCTGCGGTCATCGCTTCGGATGTGGTTCTAGGTGAAGGAGTTCAAGTTATGGCCGGTGTCGTCATCCAACCTGGTTGTCGTATCGGGATCAACAGTATCATCAACACTCGTGCTTCCGTGGATCACGATTGCGCCATCGGCGATCATGTTCATATCGCTCCTGGTGTGACAATGTCCGGTGGAGTAAAGATCGGAATGGGTAGCCATATTGGTACCGGGGCTACGGTGATTCAGGGACTTTCTATCGGCAACGGTTGTCTGGTCGCGGCCGGTGCGGTTGTAACAAATAATATTATTGCTGGTGCAATGGTGCGCGGAGTACCTGCACGGGAGTTTGCATGAATCGTTGGAAAGATGTTCTGATAAGCCCGACAACTTCGATCCTTGAAGCGATCAAAATTATTGACGCAACCGCTTTGCAGATAGCTTTAGTTGTTGATGAAAATCAACGTTTGTTGGGAACGCTGACAGATGGAGATGTGCGTAGAGCTATATTGAAAAGCATATCACTTACTGATCCTGTGCAGAGTGTCATGAATTGCGAATTTACTTCTGTAAATATTACTGAAACTCGTGACAACATCTTGGTGTTGATGAAAGACATGCAGTTTCACCAAATTCCAGTCCTGGATGAAAATAGGTGCATTGTTGGTCTTGAGCTTTTGGACGAACTTCTAAGCATAAAAAAGCGTGATAATGTGGTCGTACTCATGGCTGGCGGGCTAGGAACTAGACTGGGGTCCCTTACCAAGGATTGCCCGAAGCCGCTTCTAAAGGTTGGCAATAAAGCGGTTCTTGAAACTATCGTTGATAATTGTAAGGAATACGGCTTACACAAATTTGCAATATCAATTAACTACAAAGCAGAAATGATCCAGGACTTCTGCGGAGATGGAAGCAGGTGGGGCGTTGAAATCAGCTATCTTCATGAAAACAAACGATTAGGAACTGCGGGGGCCCTTGGATTACTGCAAGAAGAGCCGAAACTCCCCATTCTGGTAATGAATGCAGACGTCCTGACAAAGGTTAATTTTCAGCATCTGCTGGATTTCCACGATGATCATCAATCAGTAGCGACCATGTGTGTGCGCGAGTATGATTTTCAGGTACCGTATGGTGTCGTAAAAATTGACAAGCAAAGATTGATCGGGATTGAAGAAAAACCTGTCCATCGATTTTTTGTTAGCGCCGGGATTTATGTATTGAATCCTGAAACATTGAGATTTGTCCCTCGAGATGAATATTTTGATATGCCTTCTTTGTTTGAGAAGGTGCTTGAGAAAAAAATGGAAACATCAGTATTTCCGATTCGAGAGTATTGGCTGGATATTGGGAAATTGGATGATTTTGAGCGGGCAAAGGGAGAGTATGATGAGGTGTTCTCGTGAAAGATAATTCTATGAGTTTTTTAGTTATTGGCCTGGGTTCCATGGGTAAGCGTCGTATCAGATGTTTACAGGCTCTTGGCGTCAATTCAATCTGCGGCTATGATCCACGTCAGGATCGCCGTGAAGAAGTGAAGGCACTGTATGGAGTTACTACTTACAACGATTTTTCGACCGCTCTTGCCGAAGGTAGCCCCAACGCCCTGATCATATCTGTCCCACCTGACCTGCATCACGGATATATGACGGCTGCCGTCGAACAGAGCCTGCCTTTTTTTGTCGAAGCAAGTGTCATCGACGACGGGATGGCCGAGCTGATAGACAAGCTTAATGGTAATCATTTAGTTGCTGCTCCTTCCGCAACACTGCTGTTCCATCCGGCAATTTCCATTATTGAAGAGAAAGTCAAAAGTGGAGCGCTCGGTAAAATATCCAATGTCATACACCATTCCGGTCAATTTCTTCCTGACTGGCATACCTACGAAGCGGTCAGCGATTACTATGTCTCCAATCCTGCCACCGGCGGTGGCCGAGAAATAGTTCCGTTTGAGCTTTCTTGGTTCACCAGGGTATTCGGGTTCCCCGACAGGATCTGCGGTAATTTCAGAAAAACCATTGATATTTCCGGGGCTGAGCAGATTGACGACACCTATAATGCCCTGTTCGATTACGGTAATTTTCTGGCATCGTTCACGGTGGATGTAGTTTCTCGCCACGCAACTCGCCGACTCATGATTAACGGTGATCGGCAGCAGTTGATTTGGGATTGGGATGAAAACTCTGTTCGACTGTTCGATCCTGAAAAAGGAGTGTGGGAGAAAATCGAATACGATATGGGTAGTGCGGCAGCCGGATATAATGCCAATATCGGTGAACGTATGTACGTTGATGAGATTCGCAATTTTATCGAGGCAATAGAGGGCAAACGACCTTTCAGCAATAATCTGGCGAACGACCATCGTATTCTTAAGCTACTCTATGCCATTGAGGAAGCAGACCGAAACGGAGCATACGTGAGGTTCAACGGGTGAGAATCGGAATTCTTGTAACGGCGCGGCTTGGCTCATCCCGTCTGCCACGAAAGCATCTGCTTCAGGTAGGGGAGAAGCCGCTCATGGGCTATCTCTTGGCTAGAATTACTCGTGAATTTTCCCGAGAGATAGCTGACGGCAAAGTAATTTCAGTTATTACCAGTTCGGATGAACCGGAAAATCGGGACTTCGAGCGTTTCAACGCTTCTGGCGTCCAGGTGTTTTTCGGTGCTATTGACAACATCCCTTTAAGACACCTTCAAGCAGCAGAGTCGTTGGGGCTGGATGCCATCGTAGCCGTTGACGGCGACGACATCCTCTGCTCTGTACGCGCCATGCGCGCCACCTATCAGCTGCTGTTAACCGGCAGTCAGTATGTAAAGACAGCCGGGTTGCCGTTCGGAATGAACAGCTTTGGCTACTCAACCGGTTTTCTTTCCGCATCGCTTGCCGGACACCGCGAAGATGTATTGGAAACCGGCTGGGGAAAAATTTTTGACGAGCGTGCTGCCACCGAGATCCGTATGACAGTGCCTGCAGCGGAGGATCGACTTCGTTTCACCCTTGACTACGAGGAGGACTACCGGTTCTTTACGGCAGTTATTGAAGCCATTGGTTCTGAAATAGTGACTGCGGACGATGAGGAGGTTGTCAGAGTTGTCGAACAGAATGGCCTCTATCGCCTCAACCAAAATATTGCTCAGGAATATTGGGCTAATTTTTATCGATGTATGGAACAGGAAAAGGGGGATTGACGTGGGAGCAAATCAAGATTACCAGAAAAAAGCACATCAATACATTCCTGCCGGGGCACACACCTACAGCAGAGCCGACGATAGCTATCCTCTGAATGCGCCACCGGTCCTTGCGCGAGGAGCGGGAGCCAATGTTTGGGATATGGAGGGTAACCAATTTCTCGACTTTGGTATGGCCCTGCGGGCAGTGACGGTAGGGTACGATTTTGAGCGGATTTCTCAGGCGGCCATTGCACAGATTCATAATGGCAACAATCTGACCCGTGCATCACAAATTGAAATTGAGGCAGCTGAGACAATTTGCAATCTGATTCCGTGGGTTGAGATGGTCAAGTTTGCTAAGAACGGTTCAAATGTTACAACAGCAGCGCTAAAGCTTGCTCGCGCATATACCGGTAAACGCTATATTGCAAAGTGTGCCCAACATCCGTTTTTTTCTTTTGATGACTGGTTTATCGGAAAGACTGTTATGGATCGGGGGGCTCCCCCGGAACATACCTCCCTCACTCTAGATTTTAACTATAACGATATTGAGTCGTTGACAGCACTCTTTGCAGCTGCTGTTATCCTGGAACCGGCTACGACAGACGAACCGGCAGACAATTTTCTTCAAAAAGTTAAAGAGCTTTGTCAGACCAATGGTGCTTTGCTTGTTCTTGACGAAATGATTACCGGGTTCAGGTGGCATCTTCAAGGAGCGTGTCGTTACTATAATATCGAACCTGATCTTGTGACATACGGCAAAGGCATGGCCAATGGTTTCTCAGTCGCTGCCATTGGTGGTCGTCGGGAGATAATGGAGCTGGGCGGAATCAGCACTGCTGACGAGCGGGTGTTTCTTCTTTCTACTACCCATGGTGCGGAGATGAGTGGCCTAGGGGCTTTTGTAGAGACTGTGAAGGTTTACCAAGAGCTGGATGTGATTGGTGCAATCTGGCGCTCGGGCGCGAAGTTGATGGAAGGAATGAACGGGATTGCTCAGGAGTTGGGCCTATCCGATCACTTCTCATTTGTTGGTGTTCCCTGCTCCCCCAATTTCCTGACCAGAGATGGAAAAGGCGAGATGTCGCTTGCGTTCAGGACTCTTTTTGTCCAGGAAATGGTGAAAAACGGCGTACTCATGCCGTGGGTTGCTCTCAGCTATTCCCATGGCGAGGCCGAGATTGCGGTCGCCCTTGAAGCCGGAAGAAGAAGCCTTGAGGTTTATAGGCAAGCATTAACAGACGGGGTTGAGCGTTACTTGGAAGGCCGGCCTATCAAGCCGGTCTTCAGGAAGAATAATTAGCGAGAGGAAAGCAACTCATGCTGAAAGATCAGGTGATTGTCATAACTGGTGGATGTGGTCTGCTAGGCAAAGAGTTTGTTGCTGCTGTCCTCAATAACGGCGGGCGGGCGGTAGTTGCGGATGTCGACGCGGTTAATGGCGAACTGCTTTGCGGTAAATTAACCGCTCAACATGGGGCAGGCAGGGCAATCTTCAGGCAGATGAATATCTGTTCTAAAGAGTCACTGAAGGAGACGATCCAATCGGTTTTGGAGCAATTTGGCCGCATCGATGCACTTGTGAACAACGCCTATCCTCGCAATAAGAACTATGGGCGGAAACTGGAAGACGTTACATATACTGATTTCTGTGAAAATATATCTATAAATTTGGGAGGGCTCTTTCTCACCTCACAACAATTTGCACTCCATTTTAATAAACAGGGCTTTGGAAACATCATTAACATTGCATCAATTTACGGAGTAATAGCACCACGCTTCGAGATATACGATGGCACAAGCATGACAATGCCGGTGGAATATGCAGCCATCAAATCGGCGGTTGTTCATCTGACTAAATATTTTGCTGCGTATTTCAGGGGATCAAATCTGCGTGTCAATTGCATAAGTCCTGGAGGAATTAAAGACAATCAACCTGAAAATTTTCTTGCTAGCTACAAAAGCTACGCTCTTAACAAAGGGATGCTCGATGTACATGACTTATCTGGGGCATTACTCTTTTTGCTTTCTGAAATGTCTTCGTATGTAAACGGCCAAAATCTAGTTGTTGATGATGGCTGGGCTCTGTAACGACATGATAAAAAATATCGTTTTTTTAGTATTTTGGCCTATTACTGCCATAGAAGAAAAGAGATGGCATATCGAATTTTTGAGGCAGCAGGGTTTCACTGTTGAGATATATGATTTGACGCACTTGTTAAACAGCAGGGCGATTGCGAGACACCCTGTTGATGGTGCTTTACAAGAGGAGTATATTTTCAAAATTGGAACATATCAGGAGTTTGAGGAGATGATTCGGTCATCTGCGCCTACATCAATCTTTATAGACTATTTGGTAGGTTTTTCAGATATAGATCTTAAAACAGAAAAGGTATTTCGAATTCTAAAGAGGTGTAATGCCAAGTATTCTTACTTATCATCCGGGGCTTTGCCTCTAGCTTCTGGTACGAATACTCTGGCTGATAAAACCAGCCTCATACTTGGAAAGATTCAAAAGGCCCTCAACCCCCAAAAACTTGGGCGTTATATTGCCAGAAAGTTGATTCTGCTTCTAACCAGACATACTTCGCTCTACCCTGTGCCTTATAAGATTTTTAGTGGAAATTCAGATATTCTTAATGATTATTGTGTAAAACACGCTATAGATCGCAGTCAGATTGTTCCCATTCATTCCTATGACTATGACACCTATCTGTATTTTATGAGAAGTGTTAATTTCAAACTTCCTGCACAAAATAATACCTGTGTTTTTCTTGATGAAGCAGCAACATACCACCCTGATTTTGCAATTCTCAATATTAAACCAGTTGAGGGAGAACCTTATTTTGCCAGCATGAATAAGTTGTTCGACAAAATCGAGCAAGAAACGGGCTTAAGGGTTCTTATTGCTGCTCATCCTCGTTCGGACTATGAAAGAATACCTGATGTATTTAACGGCAGGGAGATCATAAAAGGGAGGACAGTTGAACTTGTGGCGCAAAGCTCGTTGACAATAACTCATGCAAGTACATCGATTAATTTTCCGATACTATTCAATAAACCTGTCATCTTCTCTAAAACTGGGGAGATGATTAAGAATGGTTTTTCTTCTTTGATAGATGCCATGGCAGCTTCCCTAGGGCAAGAAGCGGTGGATATTGATAATCTGGCGATTCTAGGCAATATCTCATTTAAGCATGTTGGCATCAACACAGAAAAATATGACGAGTATACATACAAATACATTAAGTCGAAAAATATCTCTGAATTGCCAGTCTGGGAATTAGTCGCCTCCGAATTAAAATCTCAAAGTCATGACAAATAAAGGTTCCGTAAAAAAGCGTTTTGCCATCTCTGTTAGTACCAACTTGCTACGTGCACTGTTTGGTTTTTTAACCGGGTTGCTTGTTGCGCGAGGGCTAAAACCTGCCGGATATGGCGATCTGACCTTTTTGCTAGGCAGTTTTGTTGCGATCCGTTCGTTGCTTGACATGGGTACTTCCAGTGCTTTTTTTACGTTTATCTCGCAACGCCAACGATGCAGACGTTTTTATTTGATCTATGCCGCATGGCTGGCCTTCCAATTTCTACTATCCATACTGATGGTCGCAATTATTCTTCCAGACAGCATTATTGCAAGGGTATGGCTTGGCAACTCACGAGAGGTTATCCTAGTGGCATTTGTTGCTTCATTTATGCAGCAACAGGTTTGGATGACAATTTCTCAGTTGGGTGAGTCGGCACGACAGACTGCTAAGGTTCAGGGCATGGGATTACTGGTAGTTACCGCCCATTTCATCGTAGTTCTCATATTGATGACCTGCAATTTGTTATCCGCTGTTTCCATCCTTCTTGCGTTAATCGTAGAATTTGTTATTGCAGTTGTCATAACGATTTCATTATTGAAAAGCAGTACTACTACAGCGGTTGACCAGCCGCCAGACTCCTCTTTTAAAGAAACTATTTCAGAATATTGGACATTTTGCAGGCCGCTGTTGCTCCTGTCTCTATTTACTTTTTTATATGAGTTTGCTGATCGCTGGTTTCTCCAACGCTTCGGCGGGGCTGATCAGCAAGGCTTTTATCAAATTGCAGCTCAATTTGCTGCGGTAAGTTTGCTGGCGACCACTTCTATTCTTAACATCCTCTGGAAGGAAATTGCAGAAGCAAGCGATCGTGGTAATAGCGAAAGAGTTGCCCTTATTTACAAGAAGGTCAGTCGCGGTCTTTTTATGCTGGGTGCTGTTATTTCCTGTTTTTTGGTGCCGTGGAGTGAGCAGATTGTTGGGACAATGCTCGGATCTGCCTATAAAGATGCGTGGCCAGTCCTTGCCATAATGTTTATGTATCCGGTGCATCAATCCATGGGACAGGTAAATGGTACAATGTTCATGGCCTGTGGACAGACTAAAGCTTATATGATTGTCTCAATCGTAGGGATGGTAATCAGTTTACCTGTCTCTTACTTTTTGCTTGCTCCGAATGCCGTATCATACATCGGAGGAATGCAGCTTGGCGCGTTGGGTATGGCTATCAAGATGGTCGGCATGAATATCTTGCTTGTCAACATCCAAGCCTGGATAATTTCACGGTATCATGGCTGGTATTATGAATGGAAATATCAGGTTATAGGTGTATTTTCTGTACTAGCACTCGGCTATCTGGTAAAAGTTTCAGCTTGGTCTATTGTAGGAGAGGTAATCAGCACAATGGGTAAAATAAAGCTTACAGGGATTCTTCTTGTTTCCGGGGGGGTATATTCTGCGGCAGTTATTTGCCTGATATGGCTGTTCCCCACAATTGCCGGAGTAGATCATCAAGAGATTCGCGCGTTTGTAAATAAATGCAGATCGACCGTAAGAATATAAGATTAAGGTCGATGTGGTTGCAGGATTGCATAAAGATTTTCGAATTTTTGTTAGTTTAATATTTTTGCTTCAGGGGTTGTCGATGAATATACTAGATTTAGGATGCGGAAATCGCAAGCTTCCAGGCTCTATCGGAATTGATATAAATTCAAATACTGATGCCGATATTGTACATAACCTAAACGAATTTCCATATCCGTTTGAGGATTCCGCATTTGATGAAATTTATGCAGATAACGTTATAGAGCATTTGGACGACGTCCTTAATGTCATGGAAGAACTGCAAAGAATCAGCAAGCCCAATGCATTAATTAAGATTATAGTACCGTACTTCAGGGCGAAATGGGCGTTTATAGATCCTACCCACAAACATTTTTTCACCGTAGACTCGCTATCTTATTTCGATTCATCTCATATTCACAACAAGCTCTTCAATTACAGTCATGCAACATTCAGAGTAGAAAAAATTGTATTCAACGAAGGCCTTGTCTGTGGGACGTTCAAATCTTTGCTTGTTCAGGTAGCTAACCGTTGGCCTGTGCGTTATGAAACATATTTGAGCCATTTATTCCCGCTGGATCAATTGTCGTTCTACCTCAGAAACGATAAATAAGGGTCACGCTTTGAACATTTATTATCCATATAGCAACAAACGTGTCCTTATCACAGGCGCGAGTGGTTTTATAGGTAAGCATCTAACTGCCAATTTGCTTCAGCAAGGTGCACTTGTTTCAACAATAGATTTAATGGCAGATCATTCCTCTGAATGTTCTGTTACCGCATATACTGGTAACCTTTGTGATGCTACCTTTGTTGAAAACTGTCTTCTGCAGGCGCAGCCAGAGATCATTTTTCACTTGGCAGCATACAAGGAGCGCTCGGTACTGATGGAGTCGTTTAAGGTTGCTATCGCAGCTAATTTAGATGCGACTCTGAATCTTGTGACTTTTGCGCAACAGAATCGGACACTTCAGGCGCTAGTAGTAATGGGTACCGTTGACGAGTATGGTAGTAATACAGCTCCATTCATGGAAGGTACAAGAGAGGCTCCAGTCAGCGCTTATTCCTTTTCTAAGCTGTGTGTTACGCACCTGTGCGAGATCATGCACACACTATATGATATCCCCTGCGTAGTTTTGCGCCCGACAGTTGCTTACGGTCCAGGTCAAGCTACAGACATGTTTATTCCCGCCTTGATACAATCCATTATTGCCGGGAGAACCTTTCCAATGACCAGGGGGGAACAGACGAGAGATTTCATCTATATTACAGATTTAATCAGTGCAATTCTCCAGTCTGGATTATGCAGGGTAGCCTATGGTCAGATTATAAATGTAGGCAGCGGTAAGACTGTGACAATAGCTCAACTGGCAAGAAAAGTTGAACGGATGCTTGGAATAGACTCTTTGGTGGAGTATGGCGCGCTGGCATACCGCAAGGGCGAGATTATGGAGTACGGCGTCAATTTGGATAGAGCACATTCGCTTCTCAACTGGCAAGCTGAAGTATCGCTTGATGCTGGGTTGAGAGAGACTATAGAGTACTATAAACGGAATAGCTGCTCGTGAAACCGCATATTCACTATCACTCCGACTGCATTTTTTTTGCCGGGTGCGAGAATATGCTGGCCAACTTTTTCAATGATGGTGAACTTGCGCGTAATTATCGACTGACGTTCAGCTATCGTCATACGCCAGAATACGAAGAAGGCTTTCGTTCACGTGTAAAAACAGAGATGCAGACCTATCCGCTTCATCTGCTTGATTTTACAGAAACATTGAACCGGTTGCAAATGAACTGGCTAAAAGTATTGTTTATGACGGGGTATCATCTTCTTCTCAAGTATTTGTGTATTTTGTGGAACACGGTAACTTTATTTTTACTCTTTGGTAAAGATAAAATAGATATTTTGCATATTAACAACGGAGGGTATCCGGGTGCTTATTCCTGTATGGCTGCAGTTTTGGCAGCTCGTATTAGGGGTATTCCCACTGTAATTTACGTGGTTAATAATATTGCTACACCCTATAGTCGCATGTCGCGTTGGTTGGATTATTTGCCCGACCGACTTGTTGTGGGAGGTGTGACTAAATTCATCTGCGGTTCGGTTCCCGCGACCCTAGCATTACAGCAGGTACTCGGTTTGAATATGGATCAGGTTGTCAATCTCCCTAACGGAATTGCTCCTCGCCAAGTTACTGAAACGAAGACGCAAGTTCTCGAGCGATTAGGCCTTAGCGAAGATCGTTTCTATTTTGGCATTGTGGCAATTCTTGAAGAGCGAAAAGGCCATAAATACTTGCTGGAAGCCATGCAGTTGGTGAAAAATAAGAGGCTTGTAACTAAAACGCCGGTTCTGCTCATCGAAGGTACTGGAATTATGGAACAACAACTCAAGGAATTTGTCCAGCAAGCCGGTCTTATTGATGATGTCAAGTTCATAGGAACTGAAAGCCAAGTGTTTAATTTGATGAACGCGGTTGATGCGATTGTCCTTCCATCTGTAGCGAATGAAGATTTTCCGAACGTGATACTTGAAGCCATGAGTTTGGGGAAGCCGGTTATTGCTAGCAAACTAAGTGGAATTCCAGATCAAATAGAACATGAAGAAAGTGGGATACTGGTTGAACCTCGTGATATTGAGGGTCTGGCGAACGCAATAGTCAAGATTGTTCAGAACAAGGAACTGAGTACAAAAATTTCGCGTAATGCGTTAGAACGATTCAATAAGTTGTTTTCAGCCAGTGTTGCCGTTAAACGATATAACCTGTTATACAATCAAATGTTTGAAAGGGGAGCTGCATGAAAGTAGTCATTCTTTGCGGAGGACAGGGGACGCGAATCAGGGATGTTGCTGACAATATTCCTAAACCGATGATACCGGTAAACGGTCTGCCGATTCTTTGGCATATAATGAAATACTATGCCCAGTGGGGACATCTGCAGTTTGTGCTTTGCCTTGGTTACAAGGCCGATGTCATTAAAGACTTTTTTCTCAACTATGAAGCCCATACCCGCGATTTTACCATCAAACTGGGAGCGGTTCACTCCATAGCGTATCATACAGACCACGACGAATCGGATTGGGAAGTTACACTTGCGGATACCGGAATTGATGCTATGACCGGATCGCGAATCCGTAAAATCAAGAAATATGTTGCCGATGACGAGCACTTCATGTTGACCTACGGCGATGGAGTCGGCGATGTCGATATCGAAAAACTGATTGCCTTCCATAAGTCACACGGCAAGATCCTTACGGTCACAGGTGTACGACCTCCAGGCCGTTTTGGCGAGTTGATGCATGATGAAAGCGGGATGGTCAATGAATTTAACGAAAAGCCTCAGGCCAGTGGCGGCCAGATTTCCGGCGGGTTCTTTGTCTGCCGGAGAGAGCTGTTTGACTATCTTGATGACAATGATGATCTGGTGTTTGAGGTAGAGCCGATGCGGAGGCTGGTGCGAGACGGCCAGATGATGGTGTACGAGCATGACGGCTTCTGGCAACCGATGGACACCTATCGGGACTATATGTATCTTAACGGCTTATGTGCAAAGGGGGAGGCTCCGTGGCTGATTTGGTAGCAGCGCAATTGACGGAAGCATTTAGTGGCAAGCGGGTCTTAGTCACCGGGCATACAGGCTTTAAAGGTTCCTGGCTCGCTCTCTGGCTGCATGAGCTGGGAGCAGACGTGGTTGGCCTGGCCTTGCCGCCTGAAAATCCTGACGACCATTTTAACCTGATCCATCTCGACAAGTCGATCCATCATGAAATTGGCAATATATGCGATAAGAATACCGTTGATCGTGTTTGCGCTGATTTTCAGCCAGAATATTTGTTCCATCTTGCCGCGCAGCCATTGGTCAGATATTCGTATGATGAGCCGAAGCTGACATTTGATACGAATGTGGGCGGATCGGTTAATATTCTTGAGGCGGTCAGAAACTCTCCATCAATAAAGTCCCTGATATATGTAACCTCCGACAAATGCTACAAGAACAGGGAATGGTTGTGGGGATACCGTGAAAATGACGAACTTGGCGGTCGTGATCCCTATAGCGCTTCCAAAGCAGCTGCCGAACTGGTCTTTTCATCATACCAGGATTCCTTCTTCAGCAGGCGGGCCGGTCTGGGTGCAGCCACTGTGCGGGCTGGAAATGTCATTGGTGGTGGTGATTGGGCCAGAGATCGGATTGTCCCTGACTGCATCCGTGCGGTGCGTTCCCGGCAGCCGATTGAAATTCGTAACCCTTCAGCAACCAGACCATGGCAGCATGTATTGGAGCCGTTATCAGGCTATCTTCTTACCGCAGCAAAGCTGTATGCGGCTCCTAAAGAATTTTCCGGTGCGTGGAATTTTGGCCCGGATGATGAGTCTGTCCGGACAGTAAAAGACCTTGCAGAACAGCTCATATCATGTTGGGGAGAAGGTACTTTAGATACTCCTCAGCAACAGGATGCTCCTCACGAGGCACATCTGCTGCACCTCAACTGCGAAAAAGCGCAGCGCCTGCTTGGTTGGCGGTCTCAGTGGAATTTTGTAGAGGGAGTGTCGGAAACAGTTCGCTGGTATCGCGAAATAACGGATGGCGGGGATGCTCTGCAGATATCCCGGCAACAGATTGCCAAATATATGGAGGCGTTGAAATGATTGAAGGTGTCAAGATAACCCCACTCAAACAGATTCTGGATGAACGCGGTAAAATCATGCATATGATGCGTTGTGATGCGGAGGGATTTAAAGGATTTGGCGAGATTTATTTCTCTTGTGTGCACCCAGGAGCGATAAAAGGGTGGCACATTCACAAGCGGATGACCCTCAATTACGCGGTCCCGCATGGCCATATTAAATTTGTACTTTACGATGACAGGGTCGACAGCCCTACCAAAGGAGAATTGCAGGAAGTCTTTCTTGGGCCGGACAATTATTGTCTGGTTACGGTGCCACCGATGGTGTGGAATGGTTTCAAGGGTATCGGCGCAGAGATGGCTATCGTTGCCAATTGCACGGACATTTCTCATGATGCTGAAGAAATAGCACGCCTTGATCCGTTTGATCCATCTATCCCTTATACTTGGGAAATACAGCATCGATGAGCAAAAGAAAAATTTTAATAACCGGCGGCCTGGGGTATGTTGGCGGGCGAGTGGCGCAGCATCTTGTACTGCAGACGGATTACGAAATTGTTCTCGGATCACGACACAAAGCAGATCCCCCAGGCTGGTTGCCCCAATCAAGAGTGTTGGAAACTCTGTGGAGCTCGTCGGATAATCTCAAACAAAATTGCTCCGGTATAGATTCCGTTGTACACCTTGCAGGCATGAACGCTCAGGATTGCTTTGCCGATCCTGTTGCTGCCTTGGAATTCAATGCTGTTGGCACGGCTCGTTTGCTGCAAGCGGCTATTAATCAGGGAGTCAAGCGGTTCATTTATCTTTCTACGGCTCATGTCTACGGCAGCCCTTTGGAGGGTACGATTACCGAAGCAACATGCCCGGTTAATCTGCATCCGTATGCCAGCAGCCAAAGAGCCGGAGAAGATGTAGTACTGGCAGCTCATCAACGCGGGGAGATTGCTGGGGTTGTGCTTCGGCTTTCCAACGCATTCGGTGCTCCGGCGAATATGAACGCAAATTGCTGGATGTTGTTGGTGAATGACTTGTGTCGTCAAGCTGTCACGACGGGGAAGCTGGTTCTTCGATCATCAGGTTTACAGCGGCGCGACTTCATCACTCTTGAGGATGTATCTCGCGCTGTTGAGTATTTGCTTGAAATGCCTGTTGAATCATGTGCTGATGGTTTGTTTAATCTGGGTGGAGAATGTTCGCTTCAGATTATTGAACTAACTAAGAGAATATCATCTCGCTGCAAAGAGATTCTTGATTTTTCACCTGACATCGTTATTCCGAAGCCTGAATGTAATGAGGTCTCAGCTGAACTTGCCTATCGCATAGACAAACTTAAATCAACTGGTTTCACAGTTACAGGAAACATTAATGCAGAGATTGATGCAACGCTCTTACTCTGCCGTGAATCTTTTGGACGGGGAACTTGTTAATGGAAACCACCTCTGTGACACAAGCAGCTATGGTGTCTGATGCACCACTTGTTTCAGTGGTTATACCGACTTTCAACAGAGTGCAACTGCTCAGTGAAACCTTGGAGTCTATATTAAACCAGACCTTTCGGAACTTCGAGATTATCATAGTTGACAATATGTCGGAGGATGGCACCGAAGCATACATCAAAGGTCTTGATGATCCGTACATCCGTTATTTTCGTAATGAAAATAACGGAGTTATAGCAGTAAACAGAAATTACGGCATACGGCAAGCGCGTGGCACCTATGTCGCTTTCTGTGATGACGATGACATCTGGATGCAGGAAAAACTTGAGAGACAGTTATATTATTTTGCTAAAGAAGGTATCAGTTGTGTCGCGACAAATTATGTGCCGATCGGAGATGTCAGGATTGTAAAAAAAACCCTGGTTTTTCCGTCTGGAGTCGATTTCAAAGATTTTTCGTATCAAGAAATTCTCCTGCCCTTTAATCCCGTGATCTCTTCATCCGTAATTGCCAGAAGGGATTACCTGCTGGAGGAGAATGGCTTTGACGAAAGCCTTGACTTTCGTTTCATAGAAGATTGGGAACTCTGGTTGCGCCTGAGCAGGAAAGGTCTAATAAGAATTCTTGCCAAACCACTGCTGCAATACCGCATGTATCCCAAGAAAGACCGTGACGCCAGGCAAGTGACTCTGAACTCATTGAAAATCATTTATAAACAAGAAGAACGTGGCTATATTGACTCACGAACCGGGAGAACCGCCCGCGCGAACTGCTCCTTAGTTATAGGAAGAGCTTTTTTGGAGTTAGGTGACAAACACGGAATGCCATATTGCTGGAAAGCGCTTACAGATTCTTCAGAAATCTCTCTCAGAATCAGGGCTTTATTTTTGCTGTTGCTGTTTCTAACCCCAGCCTTTATCAGAAAAGAAATAATTCGACTGGTATACAGCGTGGTAGCGACTTACCACATGGGTGATCAACGTAAGTGAACTCTATTACCTCGCCACGACTTCCTAAGTATTTTGATTTTAATGGCCTGTTACAGGCAGGCAATATAGTCTGTGTATTATTGGCATCATGCCTTTATGCCGAGTCCGGAGGTAACCAATATGTAGATGGTTATACAATTTGTATTTTTATGGTTTTCGCACTCCAAAATTTTCTGCTGCTTTATTGGGAAAAGAAAAGACGAGAGCCTCTGTTGCTACTTCTGATGCTTACAGTGATACCCTTCTATATGTTTAGGGTTGCAACTTTGCTTTATGAGCCATGGTCTGTGGTGTTGCCAAGATTTTATGTTGGGCCTGATCAAATGAACTCTTCGTTGCTTTTTATTATGTTTTCAGTATTGAGTATAGCATTGGGAATTAAATCAGCCAAGAAACCCAATAAGCACTTCAAAGACAGGTCATGCAACATACAACCAAAATTTAATGATGCGTATCTGGTTTTATTCATAGCCCTCAGTCTGGATGTAATGAACTTGTTTAAGTTAAGCTTGTTTGGTGGTTTCAATGGTTTTATTAGTATTATTTTTGGTACAGATGTCGTAATTATTTTTTCTATGGTCTATTACATTCTATACAAGCCTGTATTAAATAGAACTCAAAGAACGATTTACTCGTATTCATTTTTTCTTTTCATAATATTGAGAACTTTAGTCGGCAGCAGGTCAGCAATTCTAGTAATTGTATTTGCAGTAATATTTTCAATGCTTTCAATTTACGAAAAAGTGAACATTTCGAGACGACTCGTAGTGCTGAGTGTCATCCTTGTTCCAATCATGTTTGTTGTATTTAGTTTTTCTTCGGCGTGGCGGCCATTTCGTAACGCTAAGTTAGCTGGAGAAGATGTTGTAACTTCAAGTCGATTTATTATGGATTATGCGCAAAGCTTCAGCCAAAACATTGACGAAAATGCCATAAAATTAATTTTGCGCCCGGCATTTGATAGGGCCGGCTATCTCGACATGGCTGCAGATATAATTGCAAACAAAGAAGCGTACAGCAAATTAATAAATCCTGTTTATTACATGGAAAGCGTTGTTGATAATCTTTTGACTCCTGGATTCGATATATTTGATGTCCCAAAGATTTCAAACGGTTTGAAAGGGGTGTATTTTGAAAGCGACCAAATAAAAAGGTCGCAAGTTAATGAGGATTATCAGTCCGATATGCTAACAATATTTGGGGAGTATTATGTTTTATTCAAGGGGTATTTTGCTATACCAATATTTTTCGTCTCCGGGTTCTTGTTCAACTGGTTATTTTGTTCAATAAGAGCTGACAATATGTTTTTGTTGGTTACATACAGATGTTTTGTGCTGAAACTGTACATTGCGTGGTTGTGGAGTTTCGGACTTGATTGGCAGCTTGTAGAAGCTAGTTTTCTATTGATTTCAATTCTATTGATCTCTTGGATAGTGACACGGCGAACAGTTAAAAATTCTATCCGATACTGCAGGCCAGTTGATATTGCGATAAAACGATCTTACGTGGCTTCTCTATAAGCATAAGTAATCGGTGTTAGTGAGTCGTGTTTTGGACCATTAAGTATTATTAATAAAATTGAAAACAGGTAAGTTGTGAAACTTGTTATTTACGCCGTAAACGTTCACCAAGGCGGTGGTTCTGTTCTGCTCAACGCTTTACTGTCCTCTATTGAGGAAGGTGTTGCGTGTATTGCGTTCTTAGATAGACGCCTAAAGCTCTCCGAAACCATATCATCTAAAATCCTGGTAAATCGCATCTCGCCGAGAATTTTTAATCGTTTTTTTGCTGAATTATCTCTTAAAAATAGTATTAATGATGATGATATTGTGCTCTGCTTTGGTAACCTGCCTCCACTTGTCGGATTAAGTGCCAAGACATTACTTTTTATACAGAATAGGTATTTGATTGACAACATAAGCCTGAAGCATTTTAATTTGAAAGCGAGATTGCGAATTACTCTTGAGCGAATATGGTTAAAATTATTCTGCAAAAATATTGACACGATCATTGTGCAAACGCCAAGCATGCGAGATTGTGTATCAAATTATTTAGGGCGTGATGCTGTGATTTTGCCTTTTTTAGAAATAAAAAATACTTACAGTCGTTCAATCCCAAAAGCTAAGAATGCGGAAGGAACAAAATACGATTTTCTCTATGTTGCTTCTGGTGAGCCACACAAAAATCACAAACAACTTGTTGAAGCCTGGATTATGCTGGCATCTGAAGGGATATATCCCGTGCTTTGTTTGACCTTGAATGAAAAAAACAGCCAGGAATTGATGGAATGGATTCGCAATATGGTGCTGAACTATGATCTTAAAATTTTAAATACAGGGTTCGTTCTTCAATCAGCGGTCACTGAGCTTTATAAACAAACTAATGCCCTGATCTATCCTTCAACCTTGGAATCATTTGGCCTTCCGCTAATTGAAGCCAGAAATGCGAACCTCGCAATAATTGCCTCAGAACTGGACTATGTTCGGGATGTTTTGGATCCAGAGGAGACTTTTGATCCATCGTCGCCTAAATCAATTGCCAGGGCTGTTAAACGGTTTCTTGGATTTAGTGAAAAGGATTTGAATATAGTAGATCCGAAATCTTTTGTAGACTTTTGTATAAATCTTAATAGCATAAGGAATTAATATGTTCGCTGACAAAGTTTTGTTGATAACCGGTGGCACCGGTTCTTTCGGCAATGCCGTATTGCGCCGTTTTCTTCACACCGACATCAAGGAGATTCGCGTTTTCAGCCGTGACGAGAAGAAACAGGAGGATATGCGGATAAACCTGAACAACAGCAAGGTCAAATTCTACATTGGCGATGTACGCAACGATGACAGCTTATTTTCTGCACTGGATGATGTCGATTTTGTCTTTCATGCTGCTGCACTGAAACAGGTACCGTCATGTGAGTTCTATCCCATGGAGGCAGTACGCACCAATGTGCTCGGAACAGAAAATGTCCTGAACGCTGCCTTGGCCCGTGGAGTAAAGAAAGTTATTACCTTGAGTACCGACAAGGCGGTCTATCCCATCAATGCCATGGGTATTTCCAAGGCGATGATGGAAAAGCTGATGGTTGCCAAGGCCCGCATGACCGATGAATGCAGGACTGTTTTTACCGGTACTCGTTATGGTAATGTTATGGCCTCTCGCGGCTCTGTGATCCCTTTGTTTGTCAAGCAAATTAAAGAGGGCAAGCCGCTCACGATTACCGATCCAAATATGACACGCTTCTTGATGTCGCTCGATGATGCTGTCGACCTTGTTCTGTACGCATTCAGTAATGCCCGCCAGGGAGATATATTCGTGCAGAAAGCACCTGCTTCAACCATCATGGATCTTGCAGTGGCAGTACGGGAATTGTTCAACGCGGAAAACGAGATCAGGATTATCGGCACCCGCCATGGTGAAAAATTGTATGAGACCCTCTTGACACGTGAAGAGCTTGCCAAAGCGGAGGATCTCGGTGGTTACTATCGCATCATTCCTGATGACCGGGATCTTAACTACGGCAAATATTTCACAGAAGGAGAGGAGCAGATTTCACTCTTTGAAGATTACAATTCCCACAATACCCAACGGCTCTCTGTCCCGGAAATCAAAGAAAAGTTGATGAAGCTGGAGTTTATTCGGCAGGAACTTGGCGGAGGTGTTGGGTGCGCATATTGATTCTTGGCGGTGACGGCATGCTCGGTCACCAATTATTGAAACATCTACAACCCCGTCATGAGGTAAAAGTCACCCTGCGCCAAGATATGGGATCATACTCATCTTTTGGGCGGTTCAGTAGAGAAAATGCCTACGATGCCATTGATGTTCGCTCACTGGAAAGGCTTGTTGAAGTAATGGCCGATTTCTGCCCCGAGGCGGTCATTAATGCAGTAGGGATTGTGAAGCAAAGACCCGATGCCAAAGAGAGTATTCCCAGTTTGGAGATTAATGCGCTTTTACCCCACAGGTTGGCCGTGCTGTGCAAAAGTATTGGAGCCAGGCTTATCCACCTGAGTACCGATTGTATCTTTTCGGGAAAAAAGGGAAACTACCAGGAAAGCGATCCTTCCGACGCCGAAGACCTGTACGGCAAGACCAAGTTTTTGGGGGAGGTTCACGAAGCCAATGGCCTGACTCTTCGAACCTCTATTATAGGCCGGGAGCTCTCCCGCCACACGAGCCTGCTTGATTGGTTTCTTGCTCAGACAGGCAGGGTAAAGGGTTTTACCAATGCAATCTACACCGGTTTTACTACACTGGAGATGAGCCGGATTATAGAAATGATGCTAAGTAAGTTTCCTGATGCTTCGGGTGTCTATCAGGTGTCCAGCGATCCAATCAACAAGTACGAATTGCTGCTTCTGTTTCGAGAAAAGTTGGGGCACGATATCGAGATCATTGCCGATGACGCCTTCCACTGTGACCGCAGTCTCGATTCCAAGTGTTTCCGTTCCGAGTTCAATTATACCCCACCATCCTGGCCAGCCATGATAGAGGAGTTGCGTATATGAGCATGAAGGTTATGACCATTGTCGGTACTCGACCAGAGATCATTAAGCTGAGCAGAGTCATCAGCGAGCTCGATCGGCATGTGACTCATATTCTGGTACATACCGGTCAGAACTACGATTATGAGTTGAACGGGATATTCTTCAGTGAATTGGGCATCAGGAAACCGGACTATTTTCTGGATGCGGTGGGCGCAAGTGTGGCCCATACCATCGGCAATGTCATCGCAAAGGCAGATGATGTGCTTGCAAAGGAACAGCCGGATGCTCTCCTTCTACTCGGCGATACGAACAGTTGTCTGGCAGCCATTGCGGCAAAACGCCGCAAGATACCAATTTTTCACATGGAAGCCGGCAACCGCTGCTTCGACCTGCGCGTGCCGGAAGAGATCAATCGCAAAATTGTCGACCACATCAGCGATATCAATTTGACCTATACGGAACATGCCCGCCGGTATCTGTTAGCAGAGGGCTTGCGTCCTGAAACAGTCATAAAAACCGGATCTCCCATGAAAGAGGTGCTTGAGCACCACCGGAAGCAGATTGATGACTCGGATGTCCTGACGCGTTTGGAGTTGCGACAGGGAGAGTATTTTGTTGTGAGCGCTCACCGTGAAGAAAATGTCGACAATGAGATCAATTTTGCAAATTTGTTGCAATCACTATCTGCCATTGCCGAACGGTATGATAAGCCGGTTATTGTATCCACACATCCACGTACCATGGTTCGACTTGAAGAAAAAGGCATGGCAGGGCTTGATACCCGCATTCAGTTTTTAAAACCGCTTGGGTTCCCAGACTATGTCAAGCTGCAGATGAACGCGGCTTGCGTCATATCCGACAGCGGCACCATAACGGAGGAATCGTCCATTCTCGGTTTTCCTGCCGTGACTATCCGACAGGCTCACGAGCGGCCTGAAGGGATGGATGAGGGGACGTTGATAATGTGTGGTCTTGAGGCAGAATCTGTCTTGAATTCCATTGAAGTGGTGACTTCACAGTGCGCAGAGTCTTCCAAATATTTCAGAACTGTCGGTGATTATGATGTGGATAATGTCTCACACAAAGTGCTGCGGATCATCCTCAGCTATACTGATTATGTTAACCGAACCGTCTGGAAGAAATCTCCATAGATGCACGTTCTGATTGTTTCTCAATATTTTTGGCCGGAAAACTTTCGAATTAATGATCTTGCATTGGGTTTGCTGGAGCGTGGTTATCAGGTAACTGTACTAACCGGCGTTCCCAATTATCCTGATGGATCTGTTTTTGATGGTTATGGCTATTTTAACAAGCAGCAGGATTATCACGGCGTCAAAGTATTACGAGTTCCCTTAATCCCCCGTGGCAAGGGCGGAGGGTTGCGTTTGGCTCTTAATTATATATCTTTTGCTGTAACGGCGAGCATAATCGGTCCACTGATTTGCAAAGATAAGTATGATCTGGTTTTTGTTTTTCAAATGTCTCCGGTTACGCAAGGCCTGCCAGCTTTGGTACTCAAAAAAATGTTCAAGTATCCTGTTTTCTTTTGGGTACAGGACTTGTGGCCGGAAAGCTTGTCGGCTACAGGGGCGATCAAGTCAAGATTTGTTTTAAATGTCGTCGGAAAGCTAGTTACGTTTATCTATAGGAGATGTGACCGTATCCTCATACAATCGCGAACTTTTTTAGATTCAATTGTGCTCCAGGGCGGCGAAGCTAACCACGTTCTCTATTTCCCAAACAGTGCAGAAAGTCTATTCGTCACACCCTCGTCTAATACGATACCTATTCCACTGTTACCTGAAGGGTTCAAAATTTTGTTTGCCGGTAACATAGGTGCTGCTCAGGATTTTGAAACCATCATCTCCGCAGCAGAAAGACTTCAATGCCATAAGGATATTCAGTGGATTATTGTTGGTGATGGTCGAATGCGCGGTTGGTCAGAAGAAGAAGTGAAAAAACGCGGGTTGGGAAACAATGTCCATTTTTTGGGCAGATACCCCCTTGATGCTATGCCGGCTTTTTTTTCTCAGGCTGATGCTTTGCTCGTGACGTTGAAAAAGGAACCGATATTTGCCTTGACGATCCCTTCTAAAATCCAGTCGTATCTCGCATGTGGCAGGCCTGTTATTGCTGCCCTTGATGGTGAAGGAGCGAACGTTATCGAAGAAGCGGGTGCTGGTTTTACATGCCCGGGCGGAGCACCGGATGCGCTCGCACAAGCTGTTTTGAAAATGTATGAGACCCCCATGCCTGAGCGAGATAAAATGGGAGTGCGAGGCAGGGCATATTATGAGGCAAACTTTGATCGCGATATGTTACTTGATAGACTTGATGGATGGATGAGAAGGGTGATTGATAGGTGATGGATTGTAATAAGCAAAATGAAGGAACTCAAGCGAAAAGTACAATCTTAGTGACTGGTGCAACTGGATTTGTTGGTCGCTTTCTCTGTTATCGGCTTTTGGCACAAGGTCTAAGAGTGCGAGGAACATTACTAACTTCCGAAAATCCTTCATCTCTAGTTAACGGGGTGGAACCGGTAAGGGTAGAGCCACTCGGGGCAGATACGCCATGGTGCGACGCCCTTACAGGTGTTAATACAGTAATTCACTTGGCGGCACGTGTGCATATCATGAGGGAATCTTCCACGGACCCATTGCAGGAATTCCGTAAAGTGAATCTCCATGGTACCGAACGTTTGGCGCTGCAGGCCGCCAAAGCCGGAGTGGGGCGATTCGAGTTCATGAGTACTATTGGAATAAATGGAGATAATTCAGGTGCTAAATCGTATGCAGAATCTGATCAGCCACACCCTCATAATTCCTATTCTGTCTCAAAATATGAAGCTGAACTTGCTCTGAAAGAGATTTCAAAACAAACAGGCATGGAAGTAGTTATTCTCCGCGCTCCTTTGGTCTATGGTCCCGGTAATCCAGGTAATTTTCTGTCTCTTCTCCGAGTTATCTCAAAGGGCATCCCCCTTCCACTTGCCTCCGTAACAAACAAACGCAGTCTGATCTATGTCGGCAATCTGGTCGATGCTCTTGCAACCTGCGCTGTTCATCCAGAGGCAGCCGGGAAAACTTATCTGGTCAGTGATGGTGAGGATGTCTCAACACCGGAGTTGATTCAACGGACCGCCAAAGAACTTGGTGAACCAGCTCGACTTTTTCCGTTTCCAATTTCTCTTATGCGCCTGGCTGGCAAACTGACCGGTAAGAGCGGTGCAGTGAATCGTCTGGCGGGATCGTTGACGGTCGATAGCTCTAAGATCCGGCGAGAGTTGAGATGGGTGCCGCCTTTTACAATGGAAGAAGGGTTGCGGGAAACGGCGGGATGGTTCAAAAAGAAATTTTGAATGTTTGATATTGGATTAATTTAAGCAATGTTTCGCCTCCGACGCACACTGACAGAGACTTGACGCAAGCCTAAAAGCTTTGGTGTTAAACAAAATCAAAATTTGTCCAGCCGTTGTCTGTGTGGGTCTGTGGCAGAACAAAACAGACAAAGCGAATAATTCAAAATCAACAGGTTTACTATGCCTCTTAAAAGATTCTTCGACTTCACCTGCTCATTCATGGCGTTTATTTTTCTCGCCATACCGATGTTGATCACTGCCCTGGCGGTAAAGCTGACGTCACCGGGGCCGATCCTCTACTGGTCCGACCGTGTCGGTAAACACAACGCCATATTTAAAATGCCCAAATTCCGCACCATGCGTACAGATACACCAGCCGTTGCCACCCATCTGCTTGGCGATCCGGACCGCTGGCTGACACCCATCGGCAAGTTCCTTCGCAAATCAAGCCTAGATGAACTCCCGCAATTATTCAGCATTCTGACGGGTGACATGAGTATTGTCGGACCACGCCCGGCTTTGTTCAATCAGTATGATCTTGTCGCTTTGCGTAACGAAAAAAATGTTCATCTTCTCACACCCGGCCTGACCGGCTGGGCGCAGATCAACGGGCGCGATGAACTACCGATTCCGGTAAAGGTGGAGTTTGATGAATGGTATCTTCATAATCATTCTTTTCTTCTTGATCTAAAAATTATCGTACTAACCTTCATCAAGGTGCTGAGAAAAGAAGGCGTAACGCATTGAAAAGCAATTTTGTATTATGGATTTTGAATGATGGATTAGAGACTCTCAAATAACCCAAAATCCAGAATTCAAAACACAAAATCGCTTTTAGTTTGCATCAAAGATGCGACAGCTGTAAAATCGTCTGTATTGAAAATTCCTGAGAAACAATTACATACAGGATAAGTTTCTTATGCTTACCAAACGCCGACTGTTCGTCTTTCTCTCTGATACCCTGCTCATAAGCCTTGCTCTCTGCATAGCGTTCCTCCTTCGTTTCGATTTTTCCATTCCGCCGCAGCAGCTAGATCTTTTCTGGCAGTGCCTGCTGGTCGTCATGATCGTCAAGCCGCTGGTCTTTGTGGTGACCGGGTTCTACAACAGCCTGTGGCGCTACGCGTCGGTTCAGGATGCGGTTGAAATTCTTAAAGGGGTGACCCTTTCCTCTATTCTGGCCGTTTCCGCTGTTTTTTTCCTGCGGCAGTTTACCCCGATTCCCCGTTCCATATTTGTCCTTGACTGGTTTATGCTCTTTGCACTGCTGGCGGCCAGCCGTCTGGTGTGGCGCATATGGCGGGAAACGTACGTAGTCGGCAGGAGCTGTGAAGGGCCGCAGACACTGATTGTCGGCGCCGGCGAAGCGGGGAGCCTGCTCTTGAAGGAAATCCGTAGACAGCCGCATGCCGCCTACAGTGTGCGCGGCTTTGTGGATGATGACCCTGAAAAGAAGGGGATGAAACTGCATGGCATTCCGGTGCTTGGGGCTACAAAACAGCTTAAGGCGCTGATTATCGCCAATGAGATCGAAGACGTCATCATCGCCATGCCTTCGGCTGACGGCAAGACCCTCAGGGGCATCATGGATTCCTGCAAGAACGCCAACGTGACCTTCAAGACGCTTCCGAGCATCGGTGAACTGATCGACGGCACCCTGACGGTATCGCAGATCAAGAATGTCGAGATCGAGGATCTGCTGGGGCGGGAGCCGGTGGTGCTGGATCGTGAGCTGATCGGCGGCTATCTTTCCGGCAAGCGCGTGCTGGTCAGTGGCGCGGGGGGAAGCATCGGTAGTGAGATCTGCCGTCAGGTGGCCCAGTTCGGCCCTGAGAAGCTGATCCTGCTGGAACAGGCTGAAACCCCGCTCTACGAGATAGAAAAGGAGTTGATCGCCCGCTTTCCCAAGTTGCGCATCATGCCGTTGATCGCCGACGTGCGCGACCGTGACAAGATCATGCTGGCATTTGAAGAATTTGCACCCGAGGTGGTGTTTCATGCCGCGGCCTACAAGCATGTGCCGATGATGGAGTATAATCCGACTCAGGCGGTGCTGAACAATATCTTCGGGTCGCGCAACATTGCCGATGCCGCCCACCAGTACAAGACCCGCAATCTGGTGATGATCTCCACCGATAAGGCGGTTAATCCGACCAACGTTATGGGTGCTACGAAGAGAGCCGCGGAGATTTACATTCAGGCGCTTTCCCGGGTCAGCGGCACCAGGTTCACAACGGTGCGTTTCGGCAATGTGCTTGGGAGTAACGGCAGTGTCATCCCGCTGTTCAAGGAGCAGATCGCCAAGGGGGGGCCGGTGACGGTGACCGACAAAAGGATCATCCGCTATTTCATGACCATCCCCGAGGCGACTCAGCTCGTGCTGCAGGCGGGGAGCATGGGAATCGGCAGCGAGATCCTGGTTCTGGACATGGGCGACCCGGTACGGATCATCGATCTTGCCGAAGAGCTGATCAGGCTGTCGGGTTTGACCCCATATGAAGACATCGATATCACCGTAACCGGCCTGCGCCCAGGTGAAAAGCTGTTCGAAGAGCTGCTGATCGATGGTGAGGGGGTTCTGCCGACGGCCCACAACAAGATCAAGGTGCTGGCGCCGGTTCATATCGATCTTCAACCGGTCAGGGATGAGCTTGATGTGCTTTATGAAGCGGCGCGTTCAAACTCCGTTGATAAGCTGATAGAGTCTCTGAAACGCCTTGTCCCCGAATTCAAGCCCGCCTATAGTTTCATCGGTGAAGCGCCGCTGACATTTCAGCGTGTGCGCCCCGACCTTTTCCCCCACCCGCCTTCCAATTCAGCCAAGGTGCTCCCGCTTAGAAAGAGCTGAAAGCAATTTTGAATTTTTGATTTTGAATTTTGAATTGAGTAAGCATGAAAGACAATGTCATTCAGAAAAAGAGTTATGAGTTCGCTCTTCGGATAATTGCTCTCTATCGGAAACTCTGCAAAGGCAACGAGTTTGTTTTGTCGAAACAGTTGCTTCGCTCAGGTACGAGCATCGGGGCAAATGTTGAAGAAGCTCAAGCTGGGCAGAGTAGAGCTGATTTTATCTCGAAGATGTCAATAGCATCGAAAGAGGCGAGGGAAACAAATTATTGGCTCCGATTGTTGCGTGACAGCGGCACAATCGATGAGAGTGAAGTTAAGCCTCTTCTGGCTGAGTCAGAGGCGATAATTAATATTCTTACGTCAATTGTAAAGACCAGCAGTGGGAAGAAAAGCTGAATACAATTTTGAAGTTTACAGGAGATTCGTGAAAGAAAATAATTCAAAATTCAAAATTCAAAATTCAAAATTCGTATGTGCCTTTGGTCTTGTTCTCGCACTGTTGCTTACCGCGGCGCCTCTTTGGGCGCTTACCTCCGCCAACATTCCGCTTGACAGTCCTGTTTACGTGTATCTGGACAAGCTGGCCGGTTTCGGCCTGATATCAGATGATATCAAGGGGATCAAACCCTTCAGCAAGGGGGAGGCGGCCCGGCTGCTGTTGGAGGCGGAGAAAAACCTGGCGGCGGGTGGATCCGCTAACGACCGGTTTGCCGCGGAGCTGACCGGACGGATTCGTGCGCTGATACCCCGCGAGGTTGCGTTGCGGGAGAATCCCGATAAAAAGCCGCCGTTGCTTGACGGTAATCCGGTGTCATCGTTGCGGTTGCGCTACGTCTGGCTGGATGGTGTGCCTCGCGATTATCGTCGCCTGGTGCATGATCCGGGGAACGACGGTGTTTTCGGGATCGGCTCGGGACTGCGTCCGAAAAATCCGCCTGATGCAGTGGTAATGCAGAGGGGTGGCGAAGGGACACCGCTGCTCGAGAACAACAACGGGGCCGTCTACGGAAGCGGACATAACGGTGAAATCCGCTGGGGGTCTGAGTTGTATTTGGGTGGCTATGCTGCCGGAGTGCTGGAACCGTACGTCCTGGCAAATGCGGACGATACCCGGATTCGCCTCAACCGCGGCTATCTGAAGCTGGGGGGCGGAAGCCTTGAACTGGAGGTGGGTAAGGACGAAAACTGGTTAGGCCTGGGGTATCGCGGCAATATTACGCTGACCAACAATGCCGAGAATTTTAACCAGGTCAAGATATCAAGCCCCGAACCGGTTGAGGTGAAGTATATCGGTGCGGTGAAGTATGCCGTCATCACCTCACGTTTCGATAAGACCACAGTTGATGGAGCTGAGCGGCAGCCCTGGTTTTATGCCGTCAAGCTCTCGGTCAAGCCGACCGGGAATCTGGAGGTCGGTTTAAACCTGGGGCGGCAGCAAGGGGGGCCGGGTGTTAACAACAGCATCGGTGACAATATCCGAGGATTGCTGGGCGGTACCAACGCGGATAACTCCAACAGCCTGGCCGGATTGGAAGCACGCTATCGCATCCCATGGCTGCGCAATACGGAACTGTATGGTGAATTTTCAGGTGAGGATACGGCCGCCTTCTGGCCGATAGTCGAGAGTTATGTCGCCGGTCTGAATGTTCCCCGCTTGACGGATGACGGCCGGAACGATTTCCGCTTCGAGTTTTTCCAGGGAAACCAGATACTCTATACGAACGGCACCTTTCCCAATGGGTACATCTACAAGGATCTGCCTATTGGTCACTCACAGGGGGGAGCAACGCAGGATTTCTTCTTCCGCGCCAGCCACTGGTTCGGCGTGCGTAACAATCTGGCACTGGAATACATCTATACCAACCGCGGGATGGTAGACCGGGTGGCAGATCAGGCGATTGAGAGAAAACATGCCGGGCGGATTTTTTGGGATCTGCCGCTGACAGCCACTCTGGATGCCCGGTTGGGATACGGAATCGAAAAAATCACCAACCTGAATCTGGTTGCTGGGACCGACAGGACCAACCAGCTGCTGAGGCTTGAACTGCGGTACCGTTATTGAAGGCAATTTGAATTGTGGATTTTGAACGACGGATTGTATATGATAGGCAATTTTGAATGATGAATGATGGATAGGGATACGCTTTAATAATTCAAAATCCAAAATTCATAATTTATAATTGCCGTCTGAAGGAGCTTGTTGATGCAGAAACTGTTACGAATGATTGCAACTGTCACCTTGATTGCAGCCTGCCCGGCGGCAAATCTCTTTGCCGCCTCTATGGATATGAGTGAACAGCAACCGGGGCAACACGTAGCCCCCTTGACGCGTGACGAGGCTTTGATCAAGAAGCTGGAAGAGCGTGACGAGGAATTAGATAAAAAACTGGAAGAGAGCGATCAGCAAACTGATCTCCAGGAAAAAGCTGTTGAAAAGAAACCTGCGGTGAAAAAATCTGTGGCTAAAAAGCCGGCGATCGTGCTGAAGAGCGAGCCGGGTGATGGACTGGTCAAGCTGAACTGGATTCTTCTGTCGAAAAGTGATGATCGTGATCTTCGCTTCACGATCAGATACGGCATCGAGTCGGAAAAATACACCAGGACAGTCGCCGTGGGGAGCGGTACCGAGTATGTCCTGCGCGACCTGAAGAACCTGCAGCCTTATTTCATCCAGGTGACGGCGCTGGACCGCGATCAGAAGGCGCTTTTCAAATCTGAAGAGCTGCGGGTCATCCCGCTCCCTTTTGATGCCCAGGGGTCGAGAATAGAGAGGGCTTTTGCCAAAACGAGCCCGACCATGCTGGATAAAATCGAGCCGGAACCGATGCGGCGTGAACTGAAGCAGTTCGGCTATGATTTTTTCAGAAACAGCGCTCAGCTAACGAGCGCCATCGATGCCATGCCGGTTGGAGCCAACTATATACTCGGGCCGGGTGATGTCGTGAGCCTGACCGCCTGGGGGGCGCTCAATCTGCGCCAGGAGTTGACCGTAGATCGCAACGGTGAACTGATGATTCCAAAAGTCGGGCCGGTGCGGGTCTGGGGCCTGCCGTTCGACAAGGCAAAAACGGCGGTAGGGGAGGCGATGAGCCGCTATTTCCGCAACTATGAAATGAGCCTGACTCTCGGCAAGCTGCGGACGATCCAGGTCTATGTAGTGGGAGAGGTCGAAGCACCCGGCAATTATCCGGTCAGCTCCCTGGCCACGGTCATTAACGCCCTGGCGGCCGCCGGAGGGCCGTCCAACAACGGTTCGCTGCGGGGGGTAAAGGTGACGCGCGCGGGGCAGACGGTGGCTGCGGTCGACCTGTATGACATGCTGCTTTCGGGTGATCGCAACAAGGATGTGCAACTGCAGAACGGCGACACGATTTTCGTGCCGGTGATCGGTCCGGTTGTGGCGGTTGCCGGTGAGGTGCGGCGTCCCGCAATTTATGAGCTGAACGGCAGGACAACCGTTCCGGATGTACTGAAGATGGCTGGCGGCGTGGCAGCCAGCGGTTCGCTCGGCCGGGTCCAGATCGAGCGCCTGGAAAACAACAGTGGCCGTATTGTGCTCGATTTTGTCCCGAAAGCCGGCACCCTGGAGGCTGAGCTGGGGAACGTCGAAATCAGGGACCGCGACATGGTAAAGGTTTTCCCGGTGCAGGCCGCAGTCCGGCAGGTCGTGGTGGCAAAGGGCAACGTGCAGCAGGCGGGAGAGTACCAGTTCCGTCCCGGTATGCGTCTGACCGACCTGATTCCATCTACGCAGGTTCTGCTGCCGGAGTCGTACCTCGATTCGGTAGAGATTACCCGTATTTCACCCCCCGACTTCAGGCGTGAGGTGATTACGGTCAGCCTGAGGCGCGCCCTGGCCGGCAATCAGACAGACAACCTGCTGCTGCAGGAGCAGGACACGGTCAAGGTCTTTTCGCGCTGGGAGATGGAGGAAAAACCGCAGGTCGCAGTCAACGGCGCGGTCGTCAACCCCGGCCCGTATGATTTTTCCCCCGGCATGTCGGTGCGGGATCTGGTGACGGCCGCCGGGAGCGTCAAACGGAATGCGTTCCTAGACCAGGCGGAGCTGAGCCGGATCGTGATCAGCGGTGACAAGGCGCAGTCCAGCAGGCTTCAGCTGGATCTCGGCAAGGCGCTGGCCGGCGACCCGGCTCATAACCTGCCGCTGCAGAGCGACGATGTCCTGATCGTGCGCGGCGTCTCCGATTGGCAGGATGCGACCGACAAGTTCGTGACCTTGAAGGGGGAGGTCCGTTTTCCCGGTGTCTACTCCGTGGCGCGCGGCGAGAAGCTGAGTTCCGTCATTGCCCGGGCCGGCGGCTTTACCGAAAAGGCCTATCTGCGCGGGGCCAAGTTTACCCGCCGATCCGTCCGCGAGATGCAGCAGAAGCGGATGGACGAGATCAGCATCAAGTCCGAACGTGATATTCAGCAGAAACAGGCACAGTTGGCCGCGGTTGCGTCAAGTAAAGAAGAGCTGGAGGCGACCAAAGCGGCGCTTGAGGGGTTGCAGAAGGGGGTTGCGCAGCTGAAGGGCCTCAAGGCTGAAGGTCGGGTGATTATCCGTTTGAGCGATAGTGAAGAGTTGAAAACCAGCGGCTACGATGTAACCCTCGAAGGGGGGGACGAACTTGAGATCCCGTTGCGTCCCTCAGTTGTAACGGTACTTGGGCAGGTCTACAACCCAAACTCATTCGTGTTTCAGTCGGGGCAGGATGTCGGCTGGTATCTGGGTAAAACCGGCGGTCCGGTGGCCGATGCCGAGAAGTCGGAGATGTACCTGGTCAGGGTGGATGGTACTGTCTACAGCAGTCAACAGACATCATTTTTTGAGAGTTTTAATTCTGCTTCGATGGATGCCGGAGACACACTTATCGTACCGCAAAAACTTGAGCGGGTCGCCTGGATGAGAGAGATTAAAGATATAACCCAGATATTTGCAAATATTGCACTGACGGCTGGCACTATGCTGATTGGCCTGAGATAGGGGGGGATATGAGTGAACAGCAAATTATCCGCCCCGAAATCGAGGCCGAGGAAGAGATCAACCTGCTTGAGCTGCTGCGGGTTGTTGTCCGCAACCTGCCGCTTATCGCCAAGATCACGGCGGCGACGGTGATTCTGGCGGTGATATACTCGTTGACGCTCAAGAGTGTCTACACCGCCAAGGCGACGCTGCTGCCGCCGCAGAAGGATTCCGGCGGCGGTGCGGCCGCGCTGCTGGCCTCGATGGGCGGCGGTCTGGCCGGTCTGGCCGGCGGGCTGGGAGGAGGATCGGCGGATCTGTACCTGGGGATCCTCAAGAGCCGTACGGTAACCGACTCCGTAATTAAACGCCTTGACCTTAATACTGAGTTTAAATCAAAAAATGCCGATTCGACCAGATCGACTTTACAGGGTCTGGTCAAATTTCAGAGCGGCAAGGACGGCATCATCACCATCAGCGCCGACTACACGGATCCGGCCAAGGCCGCTTTGCTGGCCAATACCTTTATCGATGAACTGCAGAAAAAGAGCCTGCAGCTGAACCTGACCAAAGCCGGCGCCGAACGGAGTTTCCTGGAAAAGCGACTGACCGTGGTCAGGCAGGATCTTAAAAACGCCGAAGACGAGATGAAGAGCTTCCAGGAGAAGAACAAGACCATCAAGGCCGACAGTCAGGCCGCGGCAGCCATCGAGGGGATCGCCCGGCTCAGGGCGGAGATGGTCACCAAAGAGGTGCAGCTGGCGGCGCTGCGCAATTCCATGACCGACGAGAGTGCCGAAGTCAGTGCCATGCTGGCCGGGATTTCGCGCCTCAAGAAGCAGCTGAACAGCATGAGCGGCACCGGCGAGGGGGGGGGGGTTATCCCTTCAGTCGGGAATGCCCCTTCGATCGGGATGGAATATATCCGCCGCCTGCGGGAACTGAAGACGCAGGAAGCGCTGTTCGAGCAGCTTACCAAGCAGTTCGAGCTGGCCAAGATCAACGAGGCCCGTGATTCATCGTCGCTGCAGGTGCTGGACGAAGCGGTGCCGCCGCTCCGTAAAAGCGGGCCCAAGCGGTCACTCATCGTGATTCTCTCGGCGGTGACGGCCTTCTTCTGCTCGGTGTTTCTGGTGTTCATCAAGGAGTATCTGGCCAAGCTCTCGCCGGAAGACGGCGCCATCCTGAACGAGATGAAAGTCACCCTGAAGGGGATGCTGCGGGGTAAGAAGCAATTTTGAAGACAATTCTGGATTTTGAATTTTGAATGACAATCCGGATTCAGGGGAAAAGCTTTTCTTTGGCCACACTCAGTAATACTTCTGTCGGCGTGTATCGGCGATAAATGCCTGGTTCATGAATAATCCAAAATTCAAAACTCAATATTCAAAATCAGTTTCAGTATCAGCCTGCGCGGGCCTGACGATTCTGATCCTCTGGCTGGCGCTGATGCCGGCCGGTTCGGCCCCTTCCGGTCTTGGCTGGGACAAGCTTAACCATGCCGCGGCGATGGCTGTGGTGACGGGCCTCGCGTACCTCTCCCTGCCGCCGCGGGGTTGGAGGGGAAAGGCAGCGTTTCTGTACGGCTCGTCGCTCGGTATTCTCATAGAGATACTGCAGGGCACCCTGACAACCAGCAGGGCAGCAGAGTGGGGTGATGTTCTGGCCGATCTGATCGGCGCCGGGTGTGCCTTGGCCGTGATCATGATTTATCAACGCAGACCCGCCTCGAAGCGGTGAAAACTCACCATTTCCCTCCTTGCCATCCCTGCCGCAACAAGGCATAATACCCACATTTTACAAGCGGGGTTACAGCATGACATTACGCGTTTACAACACACTTACCGGTGAAAAAGAGGTTTTCGTTCCGCTGGTCCCGGGCAAGGCCGGGATGTACGTCTGCGGGGTGACGGTCTACGATTATTGCCACATCGGACATGCCCGCGCCGGGGTGGTATTCGATATCATCTATCGTTACCTGAAATACGCCGGCTACGATGTTACTTACGTCCGCAACTATACCGATATCGATGACAAGATCATCAACCGCGCCAACCAGGAAGGAACCGACTACCGCACGATCGCCGACCGTTATATCCAGGCGTTCGATGAGGATATGGCGCGGCTGGGTCTGGCCAAACCGACGGTAGAACCGAAGGCCACCGATCATATCGGCGGGATTATCGGCATCATCGAGACGCTGATTGCCAAGGGGCATGCGTATGCATCGGATGGGGACGTGTATTATGCCGTGGAGACCTTTCCGGATTATCTGAAGCTCTCCGGACGCAACCTGGAGGAGATGCAGGCGGGTGCGCGGGTAGAGGTGGGGGACAAAAAGCGTCATCCGATGGATTTCGCCCTCTGGAAGGGGTCGAAACCTGGCGAACCATGGTGGCAATCCCCCTGGGGGAACGGCCGTCCCGGCTGGCACATCGAGTGTTCGGCCATGAGCATGGAATTTCTGGGCAAAACGTTTGATATTCATGGCGGCGGCAAAGATCTGGTATTTCCCCACCATGAAAACGAAATCGCCCAGTCGGAAGGGGCCAACGGCTGCCGCTTTGTGCGCTACTGGCTGCATAACGGCTTTGTCAATATCAACGCCGAAAAGATGAGCAAGTCCCTGGGCAACTTTTTCACGATCCGCGAGGTGCTGAAGAAGTACGATCCGGAAACGCTCCGTTTCTTCATTCTTTCGGCTCACTACCGCTCACCGATAGATTTCTCCGATCAGAATCTGGATGAGGCCCAGTCCGGGCTGGAGAGGATCTACAGCTGTCTGGCGGCTCTGGAAGAGGTGCTGAACGGCCAGCCCGCTTCGGCTGAAATCGCCGTAATGGAAAAGATGGTGCAGTCCGGTCTGGAACTGCAGGAAAGAATCGACGGATTCATACCACGGTTTGTCGAAGCGATGGACGATGATTTCAACACGGCGCAAGCTTTGGGGGTACTGTTCGAAACGGTCCGGAGCGCCAACCGTTTTCTCGCCGAATCGAAGGAGATTACCACGCGCTCCCTGTCGCTGATGGCACATGTCCGCAAACTGTTCGTCGAAGCCGGAGGTGTGCTGGGGCTGTTTGCCACCTCACCTTCCGTCTGGCTGGAAGGGATCAAGGCCGCCAAGGCCGGCCGGATCGACATGTCTCAGGATGAGATCGAGCTTTTGATTGCCGAGCGGGTTGAGGCGAGAGCCGCAAAGAATTTCAAGCGTGGTGACGAGATTCGCGATCTGCTGCTGGCAAAGGGGATTGTGCTGCTTGACTCGGCACAGGGAACGACCTGGAACGTGAAGTAACCGGCTTCGACTCCGCTCAGCCGCCGGTCACTCCGTTCACCCCGGTTGTCCCCGGTTGTCCCCGGTCATTCCCGGTCCCTGAGCGGAGTCGAAGGGTAAGGTTGCATACTCGTTATTGCCTGCTATAATTTGAACCTACTACATCTGGCGGGGTTCTGCGTGGATCTGGAATGTTGTTGCTGGAACAGGGACGTGATTGAGCGGGGTGATTGCCCGATTGCAGGCGAGAGTGAAGAGGATCTCCTCGCTTCAAAACGGCAACGGAACCTGGAGAAATGCAGTGACTGCCCCAGGTTTTTGAACGACCTGCAGCAGTTGCAGAATGACGCCAACCCGTTGGCACCGGTACTCGCCAGCTTTCTTGCCGACTATCGACTCCAGAAAAACCATATCCAGTCCCTGGTAAGTTTTCTCGACATCAAAACCCTTGAAGTACGCTTTCTGCACGAATTGGGGTATGTGCTTCAGAGTTCGGTCGACCTTGATGAGGTACTGTCGGTGGCACTGACCGCCATTACCGCCGGCAAGGGGTTCGGCATGAACCGGGCCTTCCTGTTGTTGTGCGATCGCGACGCGGGGATCCTGAAGGGATACCTGGGGCTCGGCCCCCTGAATCAGGAGGAGGCCGGCGGCGTCTGGAACGAGATTCTCCAGAACGACATGGATCTGCAGACTCTGGCCCAAAACTTCCGGCTGAACAAACTATCCTCCGAACGCGAAAAATTTCATGATGTCCTGGAACAGTTGACGGTTCCGCTCGCCAACAAAGAGCATATTTTTATCAAAGCATTGGATGGAAAACGCCCGGTAATGGTCGAGAGGGTTTTCCAACATCCGGATGTCCCTCCCGAACTTGCCCACCTGCTGGGTGTTGACGCCTTCCTGCTGATGCCGCTGATTTCGCGCAATCGCCGCATCGGCATGATCATCGCCGATAACAGCATCACGCACCGCGCCATCACCGAAGAAGACATGCATTCGCTGGAAACTTTCAGTTTTCCGGTTGCTTTTGCAATTGAACGCGCCTCGCTGTACGACAAGCTGCAGGTTGAATTAAACCGCGTGATCGAAGCCGGTAAAAAACTGAAAGAGCAGCAGGAGCTGATCGTCAGGATGGAGAACATGGCTCTGGTCGGCCGGATCACCTCCAGCATTGCCCATTCGGTCCGAAATCCGCTGATGATTATCGGCGGGTTTGCCCGTTCGATGCTCAAGAACAGTTCTGAATCTGATCCCAGGCGCGGCTATATCGAATCGATTGTTGCCGAAACCAGGCAGCTGGAGGGGGTTCTGGACGAGATCCTCAATTATTCCGACTCGCTGTACCCGACTCGTGATTTCTGGGATGTAAACCGCCTGGTTGATTCCGCGCTGCGTGAAACCGCTGATACTTTGATGTCTCAGGGCTATGCGACCAGCTATTCATCGGGAAGCGACCTGCCTCCGGTATATATCGACTTCAAACAGCTTTCCTACTGTCTCCGGACCGTACTGCAGAATGATATCAGCGGAATTGGTGACGACCGGTCGATCGTGATCGACTCCCAAAACGGTGAAGACAGCGTCATCCTTCGGATTGAAGACCGCAGCCGGCATATCTCTCAAACCGAACTTGACCGGCTGCTGGTGCCGTTTTCGGAAACCCATGACCTGGGTGCCGGGCTGAGGCTGGCGCTTTGTAAAACCATGCTTGAAAAACAGGGGGTTCCCTTTGTTGCGCAGGCAGACATGCAGAATGGAATCCGGTATACCATCACACTTCCCACCCGCAAGGAGGAACAGCCATGAGCAGAATATTGGTCGTAGATGATGAAGCTAATATCAGGCTGCTGTACGCCGAAGAGTTGAAGGACGAGGGATACGAAGTAGTGACGGCGGCCAGCAGCGCCGAGGCGTCCGAAAAACTGCAGGGAACTACATTCGATCTGGCCGTGCTGGATATCAAGCTGAAAAACGAAAGCGGTATTGAATTGCTGCAGAAGCTGGTCAAGGAGCGTCACGATATGCCGGTGATCCTCTGCTCGGCATTTTCCTGTTACAAGGACGATTTTTCGGCCTGGCTGGCCGATGGGTACGTGGTCAAGTCGAGCGACCTGACCGAACTGAAACAGGAAATCGTCAGGTTACTCGCCAAGAAGGCGCTGAAGTCCACGGCAGGAGCTTAAAACAGGGTTAGGAGTAAGGAGTCAATCTCTTCACCCTTCACCCCGCACATTTATCAAGGAGTGTTCCCATGAAAGCAGTCATCATGGCCGGCGGCTTTGGCACCCGCATTCAGCCTCTTACCGCCAGCATGCCAAAACCGATGATTCCGCTCTTTAACCGTCCGATCATGCTTCATATCGTCGAGTTACTGAAGAAGTACGATATCACCGAACTCGTCATGCTGCTTTATCACCAGCCTTTCTATATCAAGAACTTTTTCCGCGACGGCTCCGATTTCGGAGTCAAGATCACCTACGTTACCCCGATTGCCGATATGGGGACGGCGGGGGCGGTCAAGGCGGCCGAAAAGTACCTGGACGAGCGTTTCCTTGTGATCAGCGGCGACCTCCTGACCGATTTCAACCTCAAGAAGATCATAGATTTTCATGGCGACAACAAGGCCAAGGCCACGATTACACTGACATCCGTAAAGGATCCGCTCCAGTTCGGCGTCGTAATCACCGACAAGGAGAAACGGATTACCCAGTTTCTGGAAAAACCGGGTTGGGGCGAGGTGATCTCCGACACCATCAATACCGGCATTTATGTGCTGGAGCCGGAAATTTTGAAATATATCCCCGAGGGGGAAAACTTCGATTTTTCGCAGGATCTGTTCCCGCTTATGCTCAAAAAGAAGGATGCGCTGTTCGGGGTGACCGCGAAGGGATATTGGCGCGATATCGGCAACACCGATTCCTATCGCGAAGCGTACCACGATATTTTCAAAGGCAGAATCAACCTGAAGATCGACGAGCCGAAGCAGGACTTTGTCGGCAAGGATCTCCGGGTCGGCGCAGATGTCAGGTTGGAACAGGCCGCAAGCCTTGAGGGTACGGTCGTGATCGGCGACAACAGCCAGGTGCTTGGTGACGTGCGGATCAAGGATTCGGTGATAGGCCGCAACTGTACTATTGAAGCGGGGGTCAGGCTTAATCGCTGCATTATCTGGGACAACTCCTATGTCAAGAAAGGGGCCCGGATTACCGACAGTGTCATCTGCTCCAACGTCCGTATCGGCCAGGGGGCTATCCTTGAGGAGGGCGTCATCGTTGCCGACGAGACTTCGGTCGGTGATGAAGCGGTCATCAAGGCCGATGTCAAAATCTGGCCCAAGAAGACCATCGAGGCCGGTGCAACCGTTACGTCCAATATGATCTGGGGTGAAAAATGGAAAAAGGCGCTTTTTGAAGGGTCGATCATCAAGGGGCTCTCCAATGTTGAGCTTACGCCGGAATTTTGTGCCAAGCTCGGCTGCGCCTACGGTACTTCTCTCCCCAAAGGGAGCTATGTGCTGGGCAGCCGCGATTCCAATCCATCTTCCCGCATGCTCAAGCGCTGTTTCATGGGGGGGCTGCTCTCGGCCGGTATCAACGTGCGTGACATGAAAATGACGTCTTTGCCGCTTGTCCGCTATAAATTGAAGACATTCGGCGAAGTCGGCGGGGTACATTTCCGTCAGGCACAAGATGATCCTGCGCTGTTGGAGATCGTTTTTCTTGATGGTGACGGTCTCGATTTTTCCAGCAACATGGGCAAGAACGTGGAGCGTACCTTTTTCAAGGAAAATTTCCGGCGTGCGCACCACACCGAACCGGGAATTATCACCGATATCAACAATGTCGGCGATGTTTATCGCGAAGGTTTTTTGCGGGCGCTTGATCGGGAACTGCTCAAGAAATCGGCTTTCACGGTGGTGGTGGACTTCAGTTTTTCCCCCGCCAGCCAGACACTGCCGCAACTGTTGAATGAGCTGGGTTTCTCGGTCATCGCGCTCAATGCTTATGTGGATGAAGGGCATGGGGTTCAGACCAAGGGAAAAGAGCAGGCCTTGAACCAGCTTTCGGCCATCGTTGCGTCGCTTGGGGCGCAGGCCGGGTTCTGGCTGGACCCTTCCGCGGAAGCGATCACCCTGGTGGATGAAACCGGACGAATTTACACCGGCATCGAGTTGCTGTCCCTGTCCGTAGCGCTGCTGATGAAGAGCGGGCAGAAGGGCACTATCGCGGTGCCGGTGCAAGCCCCTTCAACAATCGAACAGATGGCGGAGCAGAAAAAGTGTCAGGTGATCCGCACCAAAAACTCGGATCGCGCCATGCAGGAGATCGCCTCTTCTTCGGAAATAGTCCTGACCGGCACCACGGACGGCCGCTTCGCCTTTCCCCGGTTTCAGTCGGCGTTTGACGGCATGTATGCCATCGCCAGGCTGATGGAGCTGAGTGCAGCGGGTGGTATAACGTTGTCACAGGTGCTCCCGGATGTTTCGCGCTCCTCTTTTCTTCAGACAATCCTCCCCTGCCCCTGGGAAATGAAGGGGGGAATCATGCGCAAAATGAGTGAGGACAGCCTGGAAAAGGAGGCCACGTTCATCGACGGCATCAAGGTGCATTTCGGTGCGGCGTGGGTGCTGGTGCTCCCTGACCAGTATCTCCCCGTGATCCATATCGTGGCCGAGGCCGGGGATCAGAAGTCGGCCCAGAGGCTGCTGGGTGAATATGAAAAGAAGGTTGCGACGTGGAAGAAGGAGATGGTGTAACCGATTATGCCCTCCACCCCCCTTGATGTTGTCATCATATGGCACATGCACCAGCCTTACTACAAAGATCCGCTCAAAAATGAATACGCCCTTCCCTGGACCTATCTGCACGGTATCAAGGACTATTTCGACATGCCGGCCATTGTTGAGGATACGCCCGGCGCCAAGGTGGTCTTCAATCTGGTGCCGTCACTGATTGAGCAGCTGCTGGAGTATGCATCCGGTAGCGCGGTCGATCCGTTTCTGGAAAAGGGGAAAGCCGCCCCGTCCGAGTTGAGCCAGGATGACCGCGTTTTCCTGCTGGAGAACTTTTTTTCGGCCAACCGGCAAAATATGATCGAGCCATCCCGGCGCTATCTGGAGCTGCTCTATATGGCCGGCGAAGGGAAGCCCGGGAGGGCGGCAGAGCGGGCCAAATATTTCAGTGATCAGGATCTGCTGGATCTGCAGGTCTGGTTCTTCCTGGCCTGGACCGGTGAGGCGGCCCGCCGCCGTTATCCGGCCTTTGCCGCTCTGGTTGCCAAGGGTGAAAATTTTACCCCAGCCGATAAGGAGCTGCTCTTTGCCACCCAGCTGGAACTGCTGCAGGCGATAATTCCGCTGTATCGTCGCCTGCACATCGAGGGGCGGATCGAGCTGTCGGTGACCCCCTACTATCACCCGATCCTGCCGCTGTTGTGCGATTCGAATACGGCTCGGACAGCCATGCCCCGAGTAAACCTCCCCACCGCCGGCTTCCGTCATCCCGAAGACGCACGCGCTCAGATCCGCCGCGGGATAAACTATTTCCGTGAAATATTCGGTTTCACCCCGGCGGGGATGTGGCCCTCCGAGGGTTCCGTCAGCGACGAGACGCTGACGATCATCGCCGAAAGCGGCATCCGCTGGATTGCCACCGATGAGGAAATTCTGGAAAAAAGCATGGACGGCGGTCTCGGCGCCGGTAAGGAGCGGCTGTACAGGCCCTGGAACTACAGCTGCAGCAAGGGTGAGATCGGCGCATTCTTCCGCGATCATCAACTCTCCGACCTGATCGGTTTTACCTATTCGCAGTGGGAGGCGGAGCGTGCCGTGGCCGATCTGTGCGGACGCCTTAATGCCATCAGGTCCCGTCTTGGCGCGGTTGGCCGCGTCGTCCCGATCATTCTGGATGGCGAGAATGCCTGGGAATACTATCCGGGCAACGCCTATAATTTTCTGCAGGGAATGTACCGGGGGATTTCCGGGTCAGATACGCTCCGTCTGACAACCTGCAGCGAGGTATTGAAGAAGTCCCGCTTCGACGGCCGTCTGCATACGATCTTTCCCGGTTCGTGGATTAACGGCAACTACGGGATCTGGATCGGCCACCCCGAAGAAAATCTGGCCTGGGACCTGATCGCGCAGGCACGTGAAGCCGCCGTTTCCGCCAATCATCTGGTTGCCGCCGCCCTTCTCAGCGGGGAGCCTTCCGCGGACACTACTGCCGAGACCATCTGCCGTTCTCTGTATGCCGCGGAAGGAAGCGATTGGTTCTGGTGGTACGGAGACGACCACTTTTCACCGCACAGCGACCGTTTCGACCGGCTGTTCCGCCAGCATCTGATGAATATCTACCGGCTTCTGGGACAGGGACCTCCCCGCCAGCTGCTGGAGCCGATCAAGGAGAAGAAGAACCTGGCAGGATTGATCCGCGAGCCGGCCGCATTTATCGATCCGGAAATCGACGGCAGGATCAGCGATTACTTTGAATGGCTGGCAGCCGGATTATATGACCTGACCCGGCAGGGTTCCGCCATGCACTCATCCGATCGAATGCTGCAGAGCTTCTTCTATGGCTATAACGGCAGCTCTTTCTTCATCAGGCTTGACGGCATCCAGGAGCTTTCCCGCCTGCTGAAGGACGATGATGTGCTCAATCTTCACCTGATCTATGATCGTGACTACCGGCTGCCGCTGCAGATGAAAAACGATGAAGGGCTGTTGCAGATCAAGGAAAAAGGTGTCTGGATGCCGACCGGCAGCTGCTGTCACTGGAAGATTGCCAAGATCTGTGAGATCAGCATTCCGCTGAACGGCATCAAGCTGACGGGGGGAAGCAAACTGTTCGTTTCGCTGACGCTGGTGCGCGATAACGAAGAGGTCGGGCGCTGGCCGAGCGATGCTCCGCTGATGTTGAATTATGCAGGAGCGGACATCGAACTGGACAACTGGTTGATATAATCCCCCGCATCCCCAGGGGGAGTGAGGCGAGGTGTATTTTAAGGAGAACGTAATGTCTGAACTTCGCTGGGACCCGATAAAACTGAACTGGGTGATTATTGCCACGGAACGCGGCCGCCGTCCGCGTGATTTTCAGGTGGAGCCGGAGCAGGGCGGCATGATTGCCTGTCCGTTCTGTTATGGCAATGAGGACAAAACGCCGCCGGAGATTTTTGCCATTCGTCCCGGCGGTCTGCCCAACACGCCGAACTGGAGGGTGAGGGTGATTCCCAACAAGTTCCCGGCACTGCGGGTGGAGGGTGATCTCAACAACCGCGGCTATGGCATGTATGATGTCATGAACGGTATCGGTGCGCACGAGGTGATCATTGAAACTCCCGACCATGACCGGACGCTGGCCGATCTGACGGTCAATGAAGTAAACGATGTGCTGACGGCGTATCGCCAGCGCTATCTCGATCTGCGCAAGGATTTTCGTTTTCGCTACATGGTGCTGTTCAAGAACCACGGCACCCGCGCCGGAGCGTCACTTTCGCATTCCCACAGCCAGCTTATTGCGGTGCCTCTGCTGCCGCCGGTGGCGGCTACCCAGCTGAAAGTCGCCCGCTCCTATTTCACTGACAAGGAACGCTGCGTATTCTGTGATCTGATTGAGTTCGAGTTGCGTGAAGGTGTGCGCGTAGTAAAAGAGTTTTCCAACTTCGTGACGCTGACCCCTTACGCCTCCAGCTCACCATTCGAACTGAGGCTGTATCCCAAACGCCACAGCCATGACTTCGCTCTGATGAACGATGCCCAGCTGGCCGAACTGGCGGTGGCCATGAAGGATATGCTGCTGAGGGTAAAAACGGTACTTCGTGATGCGCCCTATAATTTCATTTTACACACCGCCCCCCCGATGCATCGTCGCCCCGGCAAGCCTGATCATTGGAACTCGCTGGAGTATGATTATCACTGGCACATCGAACTGGTGCCGCGGCTGACACAGGTGGCCGGTTTCGAGTGGGGTACCGGTTTTTACATCAACCCGACTTCGCCCGAGGACGCCGCCCGGTTCCTGCGAGAGGCCGATGTCTGACATCCAGGCGTCGCTCGACGCGCTCTACGCCTCCCGCTCCCAGCAGCATCTCGGCAATGACCCCCTTTCATTCTGCCATCGTTACCCTGATCCGATCGACCGTGAGATTGCCGCGGTGATCGCGTCATCGTTTGCCTATGGCTCAATAGCGATCATTCTCCGTACCCTGGAAGCAATCTTTGCCGAGCTTGGTTCATCGCCGAGGAGGTATGTAGAGAATTTCGATCCACAGGCCGGTTTGCGAACCTTCTCCCGCTTCAAGCACCGCTTCAATGACGGCCGCGACCTCAGCGCGCTGCTCTGGGGGATGCGGCAAATGGTGGAGGAGTCCGGAAGCATTGATGCGTATTTTCTGCGGGGCCACAACGCGGGCGACCGTGACGTGAGCGACTCCCTGAACCGCTATACAGCCGCCGTACTGGCTCTCGATTATACGGCCGTCTTCGGTACCTCAGCCATCCCGGCCGACTCCTACTTTCCGTTCCTGTTCCCCGCCCCCGCCTCCGGAAGTGCCTGCAAACGACTCTGTATGATGCTGCGCTGGCTGGCTCGCCCGGCGGACGGCATAGATCTCGGCTTGTGGAACGGGGTGTCTCCAGCCCAGCTGATAATTCCGGTCGATACGCATGTCAGCCGCATCAGCCGCTATCTAGGCCTGACCGGCAGAAAGGCCGCCGATTGGCGCATGGCTCAGGAAATTACGGCGGCCCTGCGCACCTTTGATCCGGCTGATCCGGTTAAATATGATTTTTCTCTGGCACATCTCGGTATCAGTGACGGCTGTGACGGCAAGGACCCGAGTCGCTGCATCTCATGTCCGATCGTCGAAATTTGCGCACAAAACCTGACTAAATAGTCGAAATATCGGCGTAATGATTTGACACCCCCAACCCTTTCTGATATAGGACTAGCGTTGTTTCAGATAGTTCCGCATTATGTACATGAAATAAGAATAAGCTGTCATCATCGGGGAGTCGCAGATGATAATCCAATGCGAAAAATGTCAAACCAGATTTCGGCTCGACGATGCCAGGGTCACGGACAGAGGTGTAAAAGTCCGCTGCACAAAGTGTAAACATGTATTTAAAGTGCAGAAGGAAGGATCGGAGTCCGGGTTATTTGAACCTGAAGTCGCAATGGCTGATTTTTCTTCTCCTGCCCCCCGGGATGAAGCGCCGGCTGCAGCTCCGGAAAACCAGCAAGTTGCAGCAGAATCATTCCAGGATACTCCCGTTGACTTCGGCACTCCCGAAGAGACTTCCACCCCGAGTGAACCTGCCGACACGGGCGGTGAGATCGACTTTTCAAGTTTCGATTTTGGGGAGGATGAATCAGAGCCTGACTCAACTTCGCCATCCACGCTGCCGGTAGATGCTTTTACCGGCAGGGGGAGCGATCCTGCACCGGAAGTACCTCGCAAAGAGGCCCTTCAGGGGCTTGATTTTTCCGATGATGATATGTTCGGAGTCGTTGTACAGTCCGCTCCGGAAGTGACAAGCGAGACAATCTCTTTTGATTTTGAAGGTGACGGTTTTGCCGAATCAATGGACATGAGCAGTCAGGAGTCGGGCGGTAAGGGCAGCACGCTATTTTCACTTGATGCGCCTGGTGATGCGCCGTTCAGTCTCGGTGAAATCGATTTTGGCGATGAACTTACGTCGGTAGCGATTCAGCAGGTAAATCCGGAGGATCTTAAACCTTCCCAGAAAATCCTGTTTGCCCCTCTTGCCGAGGCTCAGGACAAATCAGCGGATGATGATATAATGCGGGCATTTCTGGGGGAGCATTCCGGTGCCGGTCAGGATCAGGATGAGCTGCCTCCACTTTCAATCGCTTCGCGGCGCAAGCAGAGCCCGCTCTTCGGTGGACTGATCGCGGTAGCCGTACTTCTGGTGATCTCGGTTCTTGGTTATTTCGGCTACTCCTCATTTTCCACTCCCAGGGAAACAGTTGCTACGGACAGCGGCAAGATTGCCGTGCGAGCCGTTAAAGCCGCTTATATCAAGAATGATAAAGCTGGCGAACTGCTGGTGATTTCAGGTGAGGCGGTAAACGAGTATCCGCAACCACGGGCGGCGCTGCAAGTCAAGGTCAGCCTGTTCGACAGCGGCGGGAAAAGCATCGCCACTAAAATTGCGTATGGCGGCAACCCGCTGACGGAAGAGCAGCTGGAAAGCCTGCCGCTCGACAAGATCGAGGCGGCTATGGCCAACCAGTTTGGCGATTCTCTGGCAAACATGGAGGTCGCTCCAGGCAAGTCGATTCCTTTCGTTGCCGTACTGGCCAATATTCCCAAGGGGGCTAAGGATTTCGGGGTGCAGTCTGCAGGGTCAACGGTTGCAACCGGGAAGCAGCAGTAGCTTTCTGCATTCCAAATTGGTTGCTATCACTATGAGAAAGGCCGCTAACATCACTGTTAGCGGCCTTTCTCATAGTTTGCCGCAGATCAGAAGACGGCCTACAGAATCTCAATCAAACGGATCGCAAAGGTCAGGTCACGCCCGGCCAATGGATGATTGCCGTCCAGAGTAATGGTCGTGTCGGTGACTTCCGTCACCAGAACCGGCAGAGGGGACCCATCTTCCAGAATTACCTCCATCTGGTGGCCGGGCTCGGGGTTGATATCCGCAGGGATTTCACTCCGCTCGATCACGGCTACCATCTCTTCGGCGCGCTGTCCGTAGGCATCGTCGGCAGGAATAGAGACTGTTATGCTCTGGCCCGGTTCCAGCCCGATCACCGCAGCTTCGAATTTCGGTATCAGCTGTCCGGCGCCAATGACAAATTCCATCGGGCCGCTGGCCTGGCTGCTGCATCCGCACCCGTCATCGATATCCTTCCTGCTGCCGCAACCGCAAGAAGAATCGCCCGGCTGTTCAGCAGGCTCCTCCGATGAGTCGAATACGGACCCATCTTCAAGTGTGCCGGTGTAGTGTACTTTTACCTTGTCGCCTGTTTTTGCCTTTGCCATGTTTACATCCTTTCAGTGTGTGTGCCCGTTATTCAGGGCTTCCGCAAGTGCGGAAATATGAGTTTCGAACTGTCCGGGAAGATTGCCGCTAATCCGCAGACGTTTGTGGCGGGAGGTTTCTCCCGAAATAATCGCAACGGATGATTTGGCTACTCCCAGGAGATCTGCAACGAACTCCCGGCAGAGCTTGTTGGCCGCACCATCAACCGGCGGAGAGGTGAGTCTTATTTTGAGTTCCTCACCCTGAATGCCGCAAATCTGGTTCTTCGAGGCTCGCGGCTGAACATAGACGCTCAGAATAAGATCGTCTTTGAATGTGGAGAGGAAGGGGAGATCAGACGATTTCATCGCTAACAAGTTGGCGACTGAAGCTTTCGAGCAAGCCTTTGAAGCTTATCTCAAACTGGATCTTTTGGCGCCGTATCTCTTCAATCCGGCTCTTCAGTTCACCCAGCTGCCGTTCAGCGTCGGCAACAATGCGTTCACCCTTTATCTCGGCTTCCGAAACGATCAATTCGGCCTCTTTACGGGCATTGGCTTTCATCTCTTCGATTACACGCTGGGCCGAAAGCAGAGTCTCACGCAGTTCCCGTTCCTTTTCCGCCATATCCAGCATTTCACGGCTCTGGCGCGATTGCTGTTCCTTCATCTGGCTGTTTTCGCGAATCAGCCCTTCCATTTCACCCGCTACGGATTGCAGGAAGGCATCAACGTCATCCGGGTCAAGACCTCGAAAAGTTTTTACCTTGAATTGCTGCTGCTGAATATCGAGCGGAGAAATTTTCATAGCGTATCAACCTCTTATGGATGTGTAACGTGAAGTGTGAACAACTGGTTGCCTGAAACCTCCGGATGGTTGCTGGAGGCGGCCGGTTTCATAAAGCAGTTGTCCACCGGCGGCTTATTGAACGGACAACTTCAAATAACATTCGGCTTTATACAGAGTCGCATCAGCGGCCAGAGGCGAGCCGGAATTATCTGCCAGATAGCGGTCAAGAAGCTCAAGGGCGGTCCGGCAATCATCTTGCCGGTACGCCTTTACCGCCGTCTCGAAGAGTTTTTGAGCATCAGGGACGGCAACCGGAACAGGCAATGCGCCAGATACGCCAAGTTCACGCAGTTTGGCCGCGGCAGTGACTGCTGCAGCCGATGCGGGAAATCGTTCGATGATTGTTTTATATTGGACGATCGCCTTTTCGCGATACACCAATTTGGCTGCCGTGGCTTTTTCCTCAGCTAGTTTTTGCTGTACCAGACGGGTCTCTTCCGCCTCAAGCTGCGCCTGACGGCCGGTTGTGCTCTCAATGGCGGATGCCGCACTTTTCAGCCCTTTCTTGTCGGCCTGGCTGTCAGGCTGTTTAACCGGAGGTGAACCGACCGGCAGCTTTTCACCTTTTTCATAGCGTGCCGTGAGGGAGAGCAGCTCGTCCTCAACGGTGCTTTTGAGCGAATTGTCGGGATACTCCTTGGAAAACAGGGAAAGATAGCGGGCAGCTTCCCGCTGGTTGCCGGCTTTGAAATAGGATCTGGCCAGCCAGAAAAGTGCCATATCCCTGAGAGGAGAGTCGGGATATTTTTGTAATACTTCGTTCATTTTTTCGATGGAGACAGCGTAATTTTTCTGCTGGTAGGCATTAAATCCGGCAATAAAAACCTGTGAATCCTCAGTTTCCTGACAAAGAGCCGGGGATACGAAAAGAGATGAAATTATGGCCAGAACGACCAGAAGCCGGAGGAGAAAGTTGCAACATAATTTCAATGATATCACGATAATTGACCTCTTTTGGCCGGCTACGCAGGAGACGGCGCACGAAGAGCGGCTAGAGTGCACAGGTAAAATGCCTCTTAAGTAGCACCCCTATGCGCCGTTGTCAACGAAAGAAACGGTACGTCAGAACGTTGGCAGCCGTTGTGCCTAGCGGCTTTCAAGGGATTAGGTCAATAATGAAATCATCCCCGGTGTCAGCGGATGCTGTCCTCAGGCAGGCTCCGATGTTGTGAATGGAGATACCGGCGCCGTTATACTCTTCCTCCTGATAGGTGGATGAAGGCACTTCCCATTACGGATGCAAACAGGTACGATTGCAATCATGAGCCTCGAAGAAAAGATACAGCAGTTTCCGGCCTCTCCCGGCGTATACCTGATGCGCGATACCGCCGGCGAAATTATCTATGTCGGCAAGGCCCGCAGCCTGCGGCAGCGGGTGCGCTCATACTTCAACCCGTCAGGTGATTCGCGCTATCATGTCAAATTTCTGATGGCCAAGGTTGCCGACATCGACATCGTGCTGACCGATACCGAGAAAGAGGCGCTGCTGCTTGAGAACACTCTTATCAAGCATCATCATCCCCGCTACAACCTGAATCTCAAGGACGACAAGACCTATTTTTCGCTCCGTCTTGACCCCGCTGAACAGTACCCGCGATTTACGGTGGTCCGCAAACGCCCAAATGACAACGCCCGGTACTTTGGCCCCTATTCCTCCGGCTCGGCCGCCCGGGAAGTGCTCCGGCAGATGATCCGGATGTTTCCGCTGCGGCACTATCCGCTTGCCACCTGTATGTCCCGCAAGCGCCCCTGTCTGTACCACCAGATCGGCCAGTGCAGCGCCCCCTGCCACGGTCTGATAACGCGGGAAGCTTACGCGGCGCTGGTTGACGGGGCGATGCTCTTTCTGGAAGGAAAAGGCCGGCTGCTGGTCGCCGAGTTCAAGCGGCGCATGATCGATGCTTCAGAACGTATGGATTATGAAGAGGCCGCCCGTTGGAGAAATCTGCTCCATTCCATCGAAGTGACGGTTGAAAAACAGAAGGTAGTGCTGCGCGGCGGCGACAGTGACGTGGTCGGCTTTTACCGGGACGGGAGTCGGGTCGAGCTGGCACTGTTATTCATTCGCGCCGGGGTTCTCACCGGGGGCCGCCTGTTCACGGTTTCATGGGAACTGGACGATCAGGCCGTCATTTATGCATTTCTGCAGCAATATTACAGCGGAGCGGTTTTTATCCCGGAAGAGATTCTGCTGCCGCTGGATATCGACGACCGGGCGGCGCTTGCCGACCTTTTCGGGGAGCTGAAAGGGAGCAAGGTGTCACTCTCTCTCCCGCAACGGGGAACGAAGCGGGAACTGGTCGCCCTGGCCGACAAGAATGCCATGTCTGCCTGCCGGGAGCGCGATGAGAAGGAGGCGACGGCCGAGGCGGTGCTGGACGAGCTCTCCAGACGCCTGCAATTGGCTAGGATTCCCCGCCGGATTGAGTGCTATGATATCTCCACCATTCAGGGGCGATTCTCGGTGGGGAGCGGCGTCGTGTTCACGTCGGGCAGGGCAGACCGGAATAACTATCGCCACTATCGCATCCGGACCGTTGAAGGCCAGGATGACTTTGCGATGCTGCGCGAAGTCTTCCTGCGGCGATTCAGCGCCGAGGGCAGGAAAAAAAATGGTCTGCCTGACCTAGTTGTCGTCGATGGGGGGATCGGACAGCTGAGTGCGGTGCAGGAAATAGTTGCCGAGCTTGGATTGACCGGGAGCTTCGATCTGGTGTCGCTTGCCAAGAGCCGCGTACTGCATGATGCCTCGGCGCAGGATGTCCTGAAAAGTAACGAGCGGGTATTTCTCCCCGGCAGGAAGAATCCGGTAGTGCTGCGTCAGAATTCAAAGCCGCTGCTGCTGCTTGCTGCCATCCGCGATGAAGCGCATCGGTTTGCGATCGGGTATCACCGGAAACTGCGGGGAAAGGAGGGGCTCGCCTCCGGGATCGAGGCTATCCCCGGGATCGGCCCGAAGCGCCGTACCGCACTGCTCAAGCATTTCGGCAGTTTGCAGCGCCTTAAAGAGGCCGGCGTGGAGGAACTTCTAGAGGTGGAAGGGATGAGCAGGGCGGTGGTAGAGGCTGTTTACAAGGGGCTGCATGATGAGTAAATGGTGGATCTAAAAAAAGGCGGCCAATCGGCCGCCTTTTGGCAACTTATCATCTTGTAATTCTGACCCTGTGTTGCTTTTCTCGAATTTTCCTACTATTTTTCCTTGGTAAAATAAAAAGCTCCCAATGTGCTATTGCTGTCTACAATGTTAACCTTTCCCGCAGCATCCACGGCCATATTGGGGAACCCTTCAGTTTTCATTACATATATTGGATTTGTCCATGTTGAACCGTTATTTGTGCTTCGTGAAAAATAGACGCCTGTGGGCGTACCCCAGGCAATATTCAGCGCGCCGTTGGAGGCAAGTACGAGACTCGCGGCGTCTCCCCCACCCGGGGTAGTTACCGTGTGAGGGAGGCTCGGCCATGTTGTCCCGCCATCTGATGTGCCGATTACGTAAACCCCCTCCTGATAAGCCCAGCCGATATATATGTTGTTGCTGTCCTTTACCACCAGACTCACACCATTGCAAGCTGCCTTGCTTGTGACCTGTAGAGGTTGACTCCACTGGGTCCCAGCAAGTTTGCTGAAATAGATTCCGCCGGTACAGCCGTTGATCCATGCGGCATAAACATTGCCCTGACTGTCGACCCCGATACTAGGTTCACCTCCGTTCACATTGGTTATCGTGGTCGGGTAATCGAAGGTTAATCCATTGTCGCTACTTTTGGTGTAATATAGGAATCCATTTCCTCCAGCAAAAGCTAAATGAACGATTCCAGAGCTATCCACAGCCATACTCTTGGCATACCCAATTACTGGGAATCCCCCATCGGCAGTTACCGGCGTCCAGCCGTTCAAGGAATTTGCGTAATAAAATACTTGTTTGCCCAAAGTTGGGTCCCAGGCGTCCCAAGCCATATGGATAACTTTGTTTGATTGATATGTCCCGACACTAATTAAGTAAGTGTCAGAGTACGCAGATAAGCGGGCAATAACAGTACTTTTTCCCCAGGTAACACCGTCGTCATGGCTTGTGCCTAGACGGAGTAAGTACTCACTTGGGCCGACATTATCGAGGTAAGGAACGTAGACATCAGATCCATCGACAACGATATCATGGTACCCGCCACCATAGTTAGACCATACTGCATCACCTATCTTCGTCTTCTCGGCCGTTGCACCGAAGTTTATGCTTGTGGCGTTCGCACTGCTTACTCCACAAAAAAACATCACCGCTACCGCCATGACCGACAACCACCGTGAAACTTTCAACACTCTTCGTTCCATACTTTACACCCTCCCATTCCGTTTGATATGGCCCTAATCCGGGAGAAGACAGCTCTTCTCTTCCGGCTGAACACCTCGATTGCAGCGGAGAATATGATGAAAAAGGGTTTTTGTGCGACACCAGCGAAGGTAAGAAAATTATGTTTAAAAGCCTCGATTTAAAACCGGCTCACATTGTAACCCGTTATTAAATCTGTCAACATAAGCTTTATTAATTTACCTCTTGCGCTGAATTCCAAGCTACTGTCATTTACCTTTCTGACTTTCGACAATTCTCAATTTCATCCGGGCTGTCTCGTCGTAAGGGTTCAACTGCACAGCCCGTACGAGACAAAGCTCCGCCTTGTCCAGTTCTCCGGTCATCATGTAAATCGTGCTGAGCAGGCTAAGCCCGATATCATCCTTGGGGTATTGTTCGTTAAGGCGCAAGGCATACTTGAGAGACTGTTCGATCAGCCCTTTTGTCGCATACAAGGCTGCAATGTTATAGAGAGCTTTCTGAGAAAAGGGATCATAGGCGAGGGCCATGAGATAGTTGTCACGGGCAGTGACCTCTTTCCCGCGAAAATGGAGGGCGAGCCCCTTTTCCGCATACCCCTCGGCCAGTGATTTCTCGGCAAAATGCAGGTCGTAATTATACCATGAGCCCTCAGGCTGCTTTGCCACCGCATCGCTCCAAAGGGTAACGGAATCGTGCCAGACGGCAGCTCGCTGCCACGACAAAACTCCCAGTGTCACGAGCATTACCGCCAGAATCACGCGCAAAGCACCGCTTCCCCAGGCATGTACGCGATCAATGGAGAGAACCGGGCCGAAAGCGATAAAAGCGGCAAACCCCAGCATCGGAAAATAGAGGTACCGGTCGTTCATCATGGTAATTAGCGGGATGATGCCGGATACCGGGACAAGAGAGATCACATAGACAGAAACCCAGAAAAAAAGGTCTTTACTGCGAACATAAAGGTCGGCCCACCCCGCAAGAAAAACAAGGAGGAGGAGGGCGGAAAGAAGGACCTCCGCATCTGGTGACGTTTTGATGGGGGCATTGTAAATGACGTTGAGATGAACCGGGCAGAAAAGCAGAATCAGGTATTTGCCGAATGACGGCAGCATATTGAGCAATGTGGTAAAGGCGGTCCCTCCCAGGGTGGCAACTCGCCCACCCACATTATTTCCTTGGGTAATATAGGCCAGCAGTGAAAAAGCAGCTGCCGGGATGAGATAGGGGACCTTGTCGGGCAAGGACAGCCTGAGACCCCTGTCGCGTCGATAACAGAGATCGTAAACAATGAGGATGGCGGGGAGTATCACCGCTATCGGCTTTGCCAGGAGAGACATGAAGAAGAAACCTAACGACAGGAAATATGGCCACTTTGTAGGTTGGCTCCGATCACGCCAAATTTGATAGCAGAGGAACGAGAGCAGAAAAAACAGCATGGCCAGTACGTTTTTGCGTTGGGATATCCACGCTACCGACTCGACCTGGACAGGGTGGACAATAAACAGGGTGGCGGCAAGTAAAGCCGGCATCCGCAATCCGGTCATACGGACTAGGATGAGGTAAAACAGGATTCCGTTCAAAGCATGAAGCAGGATATTGGTCAATTTGAAGCCCGCGGCGTTCATCCCCCAGATGCTGTAGTCAATCATGTAAGAAATTATCTGCAGGGGGGCATAATTGGACGCGTAGCTGCGGGTGAAAGCATGCTTGAGATTCTGCAGGGTGATGCCGGTGATATCGGGATTCTGGGTTATGTAAACCTGATCGTCCCAATTGACGAGAAAGTCATGGGTGAGGCACTGGCCGTAGATTGCCGCCGTAATCAGGAAGAGGATAATTATGGGGATGAGGTGACCCCTGAACCAGGATTTGAGGGAGGGGGGCAGGCTGAATAGAAACAACGACAACGGATGCTCCGATCACAATTAAAAATTGGCCTAAATTGCAACCCGCAATTAGACTTGTCAATATAAATAGTATTAATGCTTTGAATTAGGGTGCCACAGCAGCTGGCTTGCCGAGTTGCTCTGATTTCTGATTAGATACATTCTCCTGATACAACAACGCTCCAGCATCTTGACAAAGACTTTCAGTAAAAATCAGAGCCGGAGTATCATGTGAGGCTTTGCCGAACAATCAAAAGTCTGCTACCATCCCGTTCATCATGACAATCACCCACCCCTTCAACCTCCTCACCATCCTCGGCCCGACCGCTTCCGGCAAGACGCGCCTGGCCGTGGCGTTGGCGCAGGAGCTTGGCGGAGAGATCATCTCCGCCGACTCGCGCCAGGTTTTCCGGGGGATGGATATCGGCAGCGGCAAGGACCTCCATGAATATGGCCCGGTGCCGTACCACCTGATCGATATTCTCGATGCCGGCGAGGAATTCAGCGTCTTCGAGTTCCAGCGCCGCTTTTTACAGGTGTATGAGGAGATCACCGCCCGCAAGGCTGTTCCGATACTCTGCGGCGGGAGCGGTATGTACCTGGATGCCGTCCTGCGCGGCTATCGCATGGCTGAAGTGCCGCATGACGATTCGCTGCGGGCGGAGCTGGCTTTGATGAGCGATATCGCGCTGGCGGAGGAGTTATGGCGGCTCAGGCCGGAGCAGCATAACAGCACCGATCTGCTGGATCGCGAGCGTACCGTTCGGGCGATCGAAATCGCCCGTAGCGAGGTCGAGGGGCGTTCGGCCTGTGAGCCGTTCCCCCTGCTGCAGCCGGTCGTTATCGGCATCCACTGGGAGCGGGAAACGTTGCGCCGTCGCATAACCGAACGTCTGAGAGAGCGCCTCGATAACGGCATGATAGAAGAAGTGGAGCGCCTGCATTCCTGCGGTATAGCTTGGGAACGCCTGGATTATTACGGTCTGGAGTACCGTTATATAGGGGCCTATCTCCGGGGCGACCTGAACAGAAACGACATGTTCCAGAGACTGAACAGCGCGATCCATAATTTTGCCAAACGACAGGGGAACTGGTTTCGGCGGATGGAGCGCCATGGCGTTGCCATCAACTGGATCGAGGGGAGCGGCGACCAACCGGCGCAGGCGCGGGAAATTATTCGTAGCGGCACGGCTGCCCCGCATATCGGCTGACCTTCCACACTTCGCCGGCAAAATCGGTATAAGCCGGTTGTATACAATATAAAAAAATAAATGTTTGACCATGCTTTAATTTGCTTGACACGGTTTGCGCTATGCTGATATGGTGAAGAAAGTTCGGATATATCCGGATAAATCATTAAGAAGAATCAGGAGAAGTAAGCACATGGTAAACGGAACAGTTAAATGGTTTAACGACAGCAAGGGTTTTGGATTTCTTGAGCAGGAAGGTGGCGAGGATGTATTTTGCCATTTCTCCGCAATCGCTGGCGAAGGTTTCAAATCCCTTGCAGAAGGCGATAGAGTAACTTTTGAAGTAACAAAGGGTCCGAAAGGGCTTCAGGCCGCGAACGTAACAAGAATTTAAGGTCTGCTTCGATTCAAACCCGAAAACCCCGGATACTCTCCGGGGTTTTTTTTTGGATTTATTTCGCTGTACGAAAATTACCGCCTGCAGCGGCTTGAAGTAAATGTTGGGGTTAACCCCCAATTTTGAGCGTCATGCTGGCGTTAACCAGATAATGGTAGGCGGTATCCAGGACGACAATCTGCAGTACATAGATCGCGGCAAAGGCGACCAGCGGCGACAGGTCCAGCATGCCGGTGTCGGGCATGTGCCGCCGGATCCGGCGCAGTACCGGCTCGGTGACGCGATAAATGAAATTAACGATCGGGTTGTAGGGATCGGCGTTAACCCAAGAAACGACAACGCTGGCCAGCAGGATGTATTTGTAAAGCGTCAGAAGTCCGCCGGCCAGTTCAACCAGTTTGGCCAGCGCCAGCAGTATGTTTCCAAGAAGAACCATCGGTGCACTCCCATAGATACAGGTAAAATCGCCCTTACTATGCCTTAACGCTCCTGCAAAGTCAAAAACAGAATCGGCTATTGCCGCTTCCGCCGTGAACCATAGACGGCACAATTCCGGAAGAAATTACAGATCTACAGTAACAGGAGAAACGAAGTATGAACAAAAAACTAACGGCTCTGCTGCTTTCGGCCCTGGTGCTGCCGGGCCTCGGGCAGCTCTATCTCGGCCGCAAAATGATCGGCGGGATCATCCTCGTACTCGTCAACCTGGTACTGTTGCTGGCGCTGTTCGTCCTGCTGAGGGGGCTTTCACCGGTGATCGCCTCGAAGATTGCCGGCTGGGCGATCAGCATAACGCCATCCGAGGTTATGCAGGCGCTTGACGGGGTATCCGGCTTCGGCAAGGCGGTTCTCGGGGCGTTTTTTCTGCTCTGGTCGTATTCTATAGTCGACATTCTCAGATTCAAAGAATAGACGGTAGTCGTAGCCGTGAGCCGGTATTGACAAACGGCGTTATTTTGTGATATGCGTAAAAGACTTTATTTAAAATGAAATTCGCTCGTCGATGACGAACGGAATCGGGGAAACAATGATCATTTCAAAAATCATCGGAAGCGGTTCATGCCTGCCGGATCGGGTGATTCCCAACAGTCATTTCGATTATCTGGTTGAAAATGCCGATGAGTGGATTTACAGCCGTACCGGCATCCGCGAGCGGCGCTTCGTCCATGCCGACCAGGCCACCTCCGACCTGGCAACGGCTGCCGCAATACAGGCACTGGAAGCCGCCGGAATTGACGCTTCCGAGCTGGACTGCATCGTGGTCGGCACATCGACCCCCGACATGAGCCTCCCCTCCACCGCCTGCATCGTACAGGAAAACATCGCCGCAAAGAACGCTTTCGCCTTCGATATCAACGCGGTCTGCTCAAGTTTTGTCTATGCGCTGGAGATCGCCGATAATTTTATCAAGTGCGGCAAATACAAGACGGTCATGGCCATCGGCGCCGATACCTACTCCAAAATCCTCGACTTCAACGACAAGAACAGCTGCCCGCTCTTCGGAGACGGCGCCGGAGCCGCCATCCTTACGAGCGGTGGAGACGAAACAACCGGCATTCAGCACACCTACATGCGCAGCGACGGCAAAGGGTGGCAGCTGATCCAGGTCCCCTCTTCGGGGTCCCGCAAGCCGGTTACTCCCGAGACAATCGATGCCCGCGAGGTCTTTTTCCAGATGGCCGGCAAGCAGGTCTACGTCTTTGCAACCGAGGTAATTCCGGACATCATCAACACCCTCTGCGCGAAAGCCGGCATCACCGCGGCTGACCTGGATTACATCATTCCTCATCAGGCCAACATCCGCATGATCGACTTCATCTCCAAAAAGAGCGGCTTCCCCAAGGAACGCTTCCTGATCAATCTGGACCGCTGCGGCAACACCTCGGCCGCCTCGGTGGCGCTGGTGCTGGATGAGAATCTGCGCAACGGCACGATCAAGCCGGGACATCTGGTGCTGGCCATGGGGTTTGGCGGCGGACTGACATGGGGCGGGCTGTTAATCAGGTTTTAGACCGCCGATGCCGTCACCGGTTTCAACATATTTCAACTCATGAGATTCAAATGATGCCCGCAGATCCGTCTGCGGGCATTTCTGTTTCCACCCGCCGTGAAAATTGTCGGCAGCCAGCAGAATTCCGCCCGGCGCCAGCAGCCGTGCCAGGTTGCCGACCGTCCGCTCCAACTGTTCTTTTTGATGGATGATCGGTCCGCCCAGCAGGCCGTTGCAGAGAATCAGGTCGAATAAAGCCCCGCCGTCACTCTCCACGCCGGTTAATCCGGTCAGATCAGCGCACCGGAACCGGATGCCGGTCCCGAAACCCCGCTCGATAAGCGCCGCGGTCGCATTCCTCAGCGAGGCTTCACGGCGCCGGTCGTGCGGAAAGGCACGATGAGCGGCCGCCCAGACCTCAAGCGGTTCCAGGGTCCAGCCATCGATCCGGATCGCTTCGGGTGAAAACCCTCCCTCCGCCAGCAAGAGGGCCAGTCCATAGGTATCCTCGCCGGTGCCGCAGGCGGCGTCAAGGCAGTGCAGGGTCGCCGGTTTCCGGCTTTTAAGCCACTCGCCTATAAAATGCCGCTGCCCGGGATAGCGTCCGATGCCGCCATAGAAGCGTCCCGGCAGGAACGAGGCAAACAGAAACCGGGTCAGCAGGGTGTCGTCAGCCAGCAACGATTCCAGGAGCCGCGCCGGATTGGCGCTGAACTGGAATTCTGCCGGCAGGAGCGAAAAACAGTCGGCCCAGCTCAGGGCATGGTGGAACGGCGTGCTGGAGAAGATCGGCGGATGGGTCAGTGCGGCAGAATAGAGGCGATAGAATACGGCGGTGATAGCGGCGATCGGCAGGTATAGTTCGCACTGGGTGCGGATCTCAGGAGTGACGATCAGCCCCGGAGCCGGAAGCGGTGCCGGACAGGTGCCGGCATAGATTTCAAACAGCTCATGGAAACGGCGGACGGCACTCTGAAAGCGGTTTTTGTCGAACTCGAAGGAAATCAGGATGCCGGCTGATTCCGCTTCGTCGGCAGCTGTTTCAGTGTGCATCAGTAGCTGCGGATCGGGTGGTACAGCGTGTCCCGCTCTACCGGGACTTTGCCGGCTTTTCTGATCAGGCGGATGATACCCTCTTTGGTAAGTGATTGCGGGCTGTCAGCCCCGGCATCATGGCCGATCTTCTCTTCGACGACGGTGCCGTCAAGATCGTTGACCCCGAAGGCGAGCGAAACCTGGGCGATCTTCTCACCCAGCATGATCCAGTAGGCCTTGATATGATCGAAATTATCGAGGAAGATCCGTGCGATCGCCAGCGTCATCAGGTCATCGAGGCCGGAAGTGCCCTTGACCTCCAGTTTCAGATCGGAGTTTTCCGTCTGAAACGCCAGCGGGATAAAGGCCTGGAAACCGCCGGTTTCATCCTGCAGCTGCCGCAGCATCTCCATGTGCGCCACCCGGTCGGCAGCGGTTTCGACGTGGCCGTAGAGCATGGTGGCGTTGCTCTTCAGGCCGGCCAGATGCGCCAGGCGGATGATCTCCAGCCAGCGCCCTCCCGATATTTTCTCCGGGCAGATCTTCTGCCGGACCTCTTCCACCAGGATTTCGGCGCCGCCACCCGGCATGGAGCCGAGACCGGCGCTGATAAGGCGCTCAAGCACCTTCTCGACCGTCAGGCCGGAAATACGGGAAAAGTATTCGATCTCCACGGCGGTGAAGGCTTTGATATGGAGCTTCGGTGCGGCATGGCGGATGGCCCGCAGGGTCTCTTCGTAGAACTCGAACGCCAGGTCGGGGTGCAGGCCGCCGACGATATGTACTTCGGTGGCTCCTTCACCCTCCGCCGCGACAGCCCGACGGCAGATTTCGTCCAGCGCCAGGGTGTAGGCGCCGTCCTCGCCGGCGGTTCGCGAGAAGGCGCAGAAGGCGCAGCGGTTGACGCAGACGTTGGTCGGGTTTATATGGCGGTTGACGTTGAAAAAAACGTTCTTGCCGTTTTTGCGTGCGTTGACCTCGTCGGCCAGTTCACCGACCCCCAGCAGGTCGTTGGACTTGAACAGGAACAGCGCCTCGTCAGGTGTGATGCGCTGACCGGCGCGGACTTTTGCGGATATGGTTTCGAAGGTTGTCATGAGCGGGAGTCTACGAAAAACGGGGAGCGAGTGCAAGCGGAAAGCTATGTCTTTCCTTGCAAATTTTTCGGAGTGTCAATCCGAATTTGCAAGGAAAGTGTCGGTTTGATTCACATTAGCCTGACCGGCCGTTTTTGGCCGGTCTTGGCGCTAGTTGAACTGTCTTTAAGTTGTTAAGGGAAAATTGCTCCCTGAGTTATCCCGTGACGAGTTCGTAAATCATAATCTGCTTCAGTGGGCCTTGATTTTTCAAGTATTTGCTGACCTATTGAATTGGCAGCACGCTCCAACTCCTCACAAGAGGGGCGAGGCTTTAGAGCTGCAATTGACCTTTCAATTTCTTTTGCTGTCTGAATTCCTATTTCCTTGTGTCCATACTCATGAAGTTCAAGATTTTGAATGAAACGATTCCATTTATTTCTCAAGTCAGCGGGGGCGTTTTCGTTATTTATCCATTTGGGTAATTTGTAGTTGGCATCCACACTTGTGGCTACTGTAGCAATCGAACAGCTTACAGCGGTAGAGTTGTATGTATAATTCCATTTCAGATACCAGTTAGTATAGGCATAATGGCTATTGCCATCTGCACCTTGAATTCCGCTTGCGTTCATCTGCTGCTGCAACTCTTTTTCAGTGTGGCCTTGGATTTCGTAATAATCATATGTCTCTTTAACAGCAGGGCTTACAGAGATTCTTTTCCTTGTACTGACGGGTGATGTTTTTTTTATAGGCTCATCAATATAATTAAAGTCGATAATTTGTTTTCGATATTTCAAAGGTACCGATGACGGATTATCCGAAAAGCTCATAACTCCTTTTTCATCAACCCACTTATAGGTTTCACCATTTGCTGATGACATGAAAAGAAATAACAATAGTAGCGACAAAGTTGTTAGCATCGAACGTATATTTTTGAAAAGTGGAAATTTCACTTTATCCCTCCATTTAAGAATTTTCAAATGCAATATATGACATTACTGTTTTATGGTTCAACGGGCATGGCTTTGATCTGCCGGGGTTTTCGGGCATTATGGTTTGGTTGAAAACTTCACTTTCCGCCTCACTCCTTGAAAAGTGGAAAATGGATAGTTAGCCCTTATTTCCCCCTTTCTACAACTTCCGTAACCCTCTGTCGATAACCCCCCGCATTTCGGCAATCCTCGACGCAGAATCGAAACCGCTCTTGACGTAGAAATAGACCTCTATCAGTTTCCCGTTTGCCTCGAAGAAGGATTCCTCTCGATAGGTGCTGCCAATTTCATAGCCAACGCGGTAAAGCTTGACGCCCCCGACTTCGTCCTCGCTAGTGTATTTCACAGGATGTCTGCTGTTGAACACCTCCTGGACGCCGTTCCATCCCTTCTCCTTCAAGTATCCAAGTTCGATACCTGAAATGTCGAGTACCAACATCGCATCCATCGACTGGGTCGGGCTGGCAAGAAGGAAGTACTGGTCTGCATACTCCTTGTTAATAGTCGGGCAGGAAATCGCTAAATTTCCACCAGGGCGTCTCCATATGAACCTGAACCCTTGCTCTGGGGCACGGTCATCGTGATTATATGTACATCGCTGAAAACATATAATCCAACCGCTGGATCTAGTTTCTTGGACCTAGGCACACTTCCCGGTTTCTCCAATATTCAGGCGACACATTACGATTTACCCCTGAATTCCTCACGAAACCCACCCTATTTGCCCTTCGCATTCTTCACATACAGCGACTTGCCTCCGGTGGTGCTGGTCACGCGCTCTTCCATTTTAAAATTATTAGGATACGCCTTGATCAGTTCACTGAGTTTCTTGAAATTGTACAGGCGTGGATCAAATTCGGGACGAAGTTTGCTGATATTGGTGCCGACCGGACCGAGATTCGTCCAACCACTTTCATCGGATATGTCATCGATCACCTTTGCAATCATATCCAGCGGCACCTCGCTTTTTATAGGAGCCTTAACTGCCGGCGGTTTGCCTTCGGCAGTGACAGTGGTTGCGGCAAGGCTGCCGCGACTCTTTGCTGCCGGTTTTTTCGGACTTATAGCCGGTTCGACGACCGGAAGAACCGGGATACGAAGGATATCCGTGTAAATGAACTTGTCACAGGCGGAGACGAAGGGCGATGGAGTTTTTCTTTCGCCAAAGCCGTAGACTGTCAAGCCCTCCTCTCTCAGGCGGGACGCCAGACGGGTGAAGTCACTGTCGCTCGATACCAGGCAGAAGCCATCGAAGCGCCGTGTGTAGAGCAGATCCATGGCATCGATAATCAGTGAGCTGTCGGTGGCGTTCTTCCCCTTGGTATAGGCAAATTGCTGAACCGGATTGATGGAGTATTCGAGCAGCACCTTTTTCCAACTCCCCAGCTGCGGGGCGGTCCAGTCGCCGTAGATACGCTTTACACTGGCCACGCCGAATTTCGCAATTTCCTCAAACAGCCCTTCAACAATAGATGCCTGAGCGTTATCGGCATCGATCAGAACCGCAAGACGCTTTTGAGCCTCTTCCGGCTCCAATCGTTGTGCATAGCGTGGGTTGGAAGATTTGTTGTCCATTATTCATCCTTTGACCAGTGATTTGTTATGAATTCCTGTGGCCCAGCTACTCTCCAAACTGCTTTCACTTCATCCGGCGAATCCGCACTTCAATGTCGCGATCATCCTTGAGTAAGGCGACAAGCCGGGCCGGGTCCGTTTCCCCGCTTTATTGCTAATGAATTGAAAAATAGATCTGTCCCGGATTATCTGTCCTGAGACAGCAGCTCCTAATTGCCGAGCATTTACTCACTGAGTAGAAGTCGTGTATTTCAGATTGCCCAGTGCTGCGAGATTGACTGAGAACACCTTGGCACCAACGTTCTGCAATGAATTCGATGTGATGTTTGTCGCAAAGCCAGCTATGAAATCCGCTGACGAGGCAGTCAAGCTTGCATAAATCGGAGTTGATCCGAAGTCGGTCGTGCCGGGTAGCATCCCCAAGGTGGTTGCAGCCTTCGTAGTGGCATCATATAAAATCAACGATGCATCTCCAAAAGCACGTACACCATATCCGGAGGCAAACACGAACCGGGAGCGATTTTCACTTACGTTCAGATTCTTGGTGCCATCATCAGGCATCGCCAACGGGAAGCCACCGGCAGCGGTATAAAGTGTTGCGCCTGATTCGTCTATAATCGAAATTGTATAAGTTGGTGAGGTGCTATTGATACCGCTGATTTGCCATAACTGATGTGCGCCGCTATTTGAGGTAAGCACCGTGCTCAATTTAGTTGTGGCTGTACTCGCAAATACTTGCGGCACGCCTGGAATCGTCTTGTTGATCGTCAGCAAGCTGTTTCCTATTGCGCCGCTAGCCGTAACATAAAGAATATTTGAGCCCATGTTGGCTGCCTGAATCAGCCCCACGCCTCCTGCCAGCTTGACAGCAACAGGCGCAGTCCGGCTAATTTTGAGTACCGTCCAATTTGAAGATGTGGTAGTTCCTGAGTTGCGGTACACATAAAAATTGCTGCTATCGTACCCTATGGACTGCCATCCGCTCCCGGCAGTAATTGTCGAATCAAGAACGGTTTCAATGCCGGTATTCACATTTGGGCCGCCGTAGTTAAGCACTGTAAGCCGGTTGTTGTATTCAGCTACCGCAGTGCTGGAGGCCTGCTCGACCACACGCGTCAGCATTGGGTCGTTGTTGATACGCAAAGAAAGTATTGCCGGTGTCGCCCAATATTCTAAACAGACACCCTCGATCCAGACTCCGGGCGCCAGCGTGCCAGGATCGCGCAGCATTCCAATTACTCGAAAATCAACGGTTGCGGTCCTCGGCGAAACAGTCACACCACCCGTCGAGTCCAGAGTAACTTCACTCTGTCCGTCGTCGGCAGTCCCACACTGACCATCAGCGCCTGCTGTCGAGACAATGTAGCGCGAGTTATCCGGCGTCGCATAGTCATTGCCATCGACAATAAATTTACATGCATTCGTACTCGATGACTTCTTGACTAGTGTCGAAGGTGCAGTGCCGTTGGCCACGAGCGGCAGACGCCGTACATTCCCTCCGATAATATACAGCAGCGCATAGGGTTGAATATTGCTGACTGTCGCCGTAGCAGCAGTCACGGTTGCGGATGACACTGCCTTTAAGTCCGATATAGCCGAAGTTTCGGGTTCAATCCTGAACTCAACTCCTGTTGCACTTGGGTGCACAAGCGATATTCCATAGGTTGGTGAGCTGGTTGATCCTATCGGTTTGAGGACAAATGCATAGCTGCCGGATGATGGCGGTGATGTATTTGTATTGCCTCCACTGCTACTGCTGCTGCCACCGCAACCGGCCAGTAATGCAACAAATCCAACCAAAAGAATGCCGCAAATAAACCTCAACAAACTGGACATATACCCCCCGTTATTTTGATTAAATATCCATCAATTGTTTGTTACTTTTCTCATATCAACCCTTTGCATCCGATGCTGTTCCTGACTTCCCCATCAGCGCCCCCAAATCCACCCCCGGCAACAACCTGGTCAACTGCCCCATCAAACCATCTCCGGCGCTTCCGCTCCCCGTCACCAACGCATCCGGCACAATCTTGATCTTGTCGTCCTGGATGGCGGCGTGGGAGGCTTTTTGGGGGAACGGGAGGATATTCCTGCTGATGTTATCGCACCATCCCGGCAGCCATTCTTAGCGCCGCCAGCAGGCTCTTCTCCGAGGCCTTCCCTGTCCCTGCCAGGTTATAGGCGGTGCCGTGATCAACCGAGGTGCGGATGATCGGCAGTCCGAGAGTGATATTCACGGCATCGTCGAAGTGCAGCATCTTGAGAGGGATCAGCCCCTGATCGTGGTACATGGCGACCACTCCGTCATAGGCGCCCTGTTGGGCGAAGTGGAACAGGGTGTCGGCCGACAGCGGCCCGATGGCATCGATTCCCTCCTGGCGGGCGGCTTGAATAGCCGGTGCGATAATCTCTTTCTCCTCACTGCCGAACTTCCCGCCTTCGCCGCAGTGCGGGTTGAGCGCCAGTACAGCCAGCTTCGGCGACACCTTCCCGGTCAGACGTGCCACCCCTCCGGCGGTGACGCGAATGGTCTTGAGGACCTGGTCGAACGTCACCAGACGCGGCACATCGGCCAGCGCCTCGTGGATCGTCACGAGGCTGACCCGCAGGATATCCCCGGCCAGCATCATCACGAAGTTATCGGTTCCGCACAATTCGGCCAGCAGTTCGGTATGCCCGGGGTAGTCATGGCCGGCGCGGTGCATCGCTTCCTTGTTGATCGGGGCGGTCGCCATGGCTGCTACCTGGCCGGCCTGGCAGAGGCGCGCTGCCTCGCAGATGTAGCGGTAGACCGCATCGCCTGCCGCCGCCGACGGAGCGCCGTAAGCCATGTCTGCTTCAGTCAGGTGTGAGAGAGACAGCAGCGAAATTGTGCCCTCCGGAGCGGTTCGCGCATCCTCGGCAGTTGCTATGGCGTGAATCTTCAAGGCGGAGCCGCAGACGGACAGCGCCCGCTCCAGCGCCGCCCGATCGCCGATCACCAGCGGCACATAGATGTTCAGGGCCTCCGGCGCTTGCAGCGCCTTTACGATGATTTCCGGGCCGATGCCACAGGGGTCTCCCATGGTGATGGCGATAAGCGGTCGATTGGGCATATAAGTAGCCTCTCCAAACAAAAGTCGAGCAAGACATTACTCACGCGACGGCGCAACGGCGCAACGCTTTAAAACCTTGAAATAAGATCTTTGCTTAAAGCCTTTCGTTGCGTCGTAGCGTCGTTGCGTGAAACAAAATATATTTTGGTTCCTGTCCGGTTTAAGAGTGCTCTTCCTTCAGTTCCGCCACAGCCAGGGTGACATTCGCGGATTTGACCTTTTTCAGCAGCAATGGCCCTCCGCCGGAGGCCAGGATCGCGGCCGGCTCGGCGACGCCGCCGGCACCGACCGCCGCCAGGGCATGTTCCGAAGGGGGCGAGGGGAAAACGACCCGGTTCAGCTCATCGGCCTCAAAGCAGCGGAGCGGAACCCCCAGCCGTCCGGCATATTCAGCCAGGCCGGCCTCATCGCGCTTGGCCGCAACCGTGGCGATACAGAGGACGCTTTTGGGGGAGAGGAACAGCCGCTTGAGGTGGAGCGCTGCCAACGCTTCGATCTCATCACACGGCGTGCCGCGGTTGCAGCCGATGCCGAGCACCAGGTTACGGGGGCGCAGGATCAGCGCCTGTTCCGGGGTGATTCGCGGCGGCAGGATATGATTGGTGACGAACAGAAAACCGCGTGCCGCGTTGCCCGCGGCCTCGGCAAAGGTCTCGTAAAAGGTGATCCTCCCCCGGCCATGCAGCCAGGGACGGGTTTGCCCGGTCTGGTCGACAACGGCAATCTCTTCGTTATCAAGCAGCAGGGTGTTGAGGGTCTTGACCCGGCTGATGTCGTCGATGACCCATCCCTGTTCCTTGGCCAGCATATCGAAGGAGGGAAGCTCGTTGGCATCGGTGGCGGTGGTGATCACCGCCCGGGCCCCGGTGATAAAGGCGCAGCGCTCGGCGAGTTCGTTGGCGCCCCCGAGGTGTCCGGAGAGGAGCGAAACGGCAAATCTGCCGGCATCATCCATTACCACCACCGCCGGGTCGCTCTCCTTCGACTCCAGCAGCGGTGCGATCACCCGCACCACGATGCCGGTCGCCATGATCAGCACAAAACCATCGTGCTTCTTCCAGAGTCCGGCGATCAGGGTCTTGAGTTCGGTCGGTTCGAAGCGATGGCAGGCGCTGCCGGCCTGACCGGCGTAGCGGCTGGAAACGTAGAATTCGAGGCCGGCCAGGCATTTGCCGAGCTTTTTACCCAACCGGGCTCCTCCGCCGGTTATGGCAACGACCGCGATCCGCATCTCAGGCGACGTGTCCTTCCCTGAAGCCGTGGGTAAACTCACCGTCGTACAGCAGCGAATTCGCCTTGAGGCCGTCACGGCGGGCGGCCAGAACATCACCGACGATGATCAGCGCCTGGCGGTCGATACCGGCCTCTTTCACCTTTTCAGCCAGGTCGGCCAGGGTGCATTGAATGATCTGCTCATCATCCCACGAGGCGCGGCATACGACCGCTGCGGGGGTGGCGGCCGTATAGGCGCCCTGGAGCAGTTGATCGACGACCTTCTCGACCATGCCGACTGAAAGGTAGATCACCATCGTGGCGCCGAGCCCGGCGATGGCGCGCAGCTGCTCCCGCTCCGGCACCGGTGTGCGCCCTTCGATGCGGGTGATGATGACTGTCTGGGAAAGCTCCGGCAGGGTCAACTCCTGCCTGAGCGCCGCCGCCGCGGCAAACGCGCTGGTTACGCCCGGCACCACCTGGTAATCGATCTGCAATCTGTCGAGTGCCTCCATCTGCTCCTGGATGGCGCCGTAGATGGAGGGGTCGCCGGTGTGCAGCCGGACGACGTTCTTGCCGGAGTCAAAGGCATCCGTCATGACGGTGATCACCTCGGAGAGCGTCATCCCGGCGGAATCATAGACATCGGCCCTGGCTGCATAAAGCTGCACCAGCTTCCGGTCCACCAGGCTGCCGGCAAAAATGACGACATCGGCATGCCGCAGCAGGCGCGCGCCGCGGATAGTTATCAGGTCTGCCGCTCCAGGACCTGCGCCCACAAATGATACTCTGGCTGCCATATGCTCTCCATCGCTACATGTTATCTAACTGCCGTTTCTTGTAGTCTTAAAGCGCCGCCATGTCAAGCCGGAGCCGGTTTTGTTGCCGTTACAAACTCGGGAAGTTGCATATTCTGCAGTACCAAAATCCGGCCTCGTATGATATAAGGCCGGGATACATATCTGATTGCCGGAGGCTGGATCATGATCAAACGTTTGCTTGTTTTTACCGTCAGTGCCCTGTTTTTACTGTCTGCCAGCGGCTGTCTGGTTGCTGAAAGTACCTACTTGAAAAAGGTCGAGGAAGCCGACGGGTTGTCCAAAGAGTTGGCAGAGCTGCAGCAGACCTATAAAAAGCTCGTCCAGGAAAATGCCGCGTTGAAAACCAAATTTAGCAGGCTTACCGAGGATGCCGCGGTCCTTGCGGGCGAAAAAAAACAGCTGGAGGGGATTCTCAAGGCGAAATCGGATACATTATCGAAAAACATCAGTGAACTGCGCCAGCAGGTGGTGGAGCTGAAAGTTGAAAACGATAGGTTGAACGGTGCAGTTTCCGAGCTCCAGAAAGCGAAAGAAGAAAAGGTTAAAGAGGTCAGCGGCACTTATGAGAAGCTTCTTGCCAATATGAAGAACGAAATTTCCCAGGGGCAGGTTACCATATCCGAACTCAAGGGCAAGCTGACGGTAAATATGGAAGCCGCCATTCTGTTTGACTCCGGCAGGGCCGATGTCAAGCCGGAAGGGCTGGAAATTCTGGGCAAGATGGTTGAAACGCTGAAAAATGTCAGCGATAAAGCCATCCGGATAGAGGGGCACACCGATTCGGTTCAGATTACGGGGGCTCTGATGCGCACCTTTCCCACCAATTGGGAGCTGTCGGCTGCCCGCGCCATCAACGTCACCAAATTTCTGCAGCAGCAGGGGGTCGATCCCCGCAATCTCTCGGCAGCTGCCTTTGCCGAACATAAACCGGTTGCGGACAACGACACCAAAGAAGGACGGGCCAAAAATCGCCGCATTGAAATAACCTTGGTGGCGAAGGACTGACCTGTGGCAAAGAAAAATCAACGCCGCCAGAATCCGCCCAAAGCGCAAGAGTTCCATGCCACCCCGTTCGGGGCTCTGAAGGGGATCGCCGTTCCGGTGGCCGAGCCGGCCGAGCCGGTTCAGCCCGCCGTCCGAAAAAAGCCGGAGCCGGCAGATAACGGCATGGACCTGTTCCTTCAAGCTGTGGCCGATGTGCGCCCGTTTCAATCTTCCGCTAAAAAACCGGTTCGAGCAGGCTCGCATCCTCTGCAGAAAATTGGCAAGACAAGAGAAGTCGAGCTGCAGGTTGTTGAAGAGGGCGCTTTTCTTGAGGAGATCGGCAGGCTGAAGCTGGATATAAAATTTGCCGATTCCGTCCCCGATGAAGGTGAATTGCAGCCGCTGGCCGGTAACCGGCTCCGGCAGGTAAAGCGGGGCGTCGTATCGGTCAGTCACCAGCTTGACCTGCATGGTCTGACGCGGGAGGAGGCTATGGAGGCGCTGCCCCGGTTTTTGCGCTCCGCGCAACAGAAAGGGCAAAAGGCCGTCCTGGTTATTACCGGCAAAGGGAACCACTCTCCCGAAGAGCCGGTACTTCATCAGGCTGTTGCTTCATGGCTGCGCGATGCCGGGCGGGGAATAGTCCTGGAGTTTGCTCCGGCTCCCCGTGAAATGGGCGGCAGCGGTGCGTACGTGGTGTTTCTGCGACAACTCCCCCCTTCCGCATAACCGGCTTTCACGCCGATGGCGGACAGCCGCATTGACAGCTTCATAGAGGCGATGTATACAGAGAACCCTGAATTCAGACTCTTGACATGAAAGGAACAGATCCATGATTTCTCATATCGTACTATTCAAACTGGCGGATCCCACCGCTGAAAATTTGGCGGCAACCCGAGATAAACTGCTCAGTATGGACGGGAAAATCGACTTGCTGCGCCACCTCGAAGCCGGTGTTGATGTGGTCAGGTCGGAGCGCTCATACGACATCGCGCTTACGACCCGTTTTGATTCGCTCGAAGATCTGCAGGCCTACCAGATTCATCCGTATCATGCCGGAGTGGTAATCCCGCATATGAAGGCGGTCTGTTCTTCGATCGTGGCGGTTGATTACGAAAGTTAACGTAATTGTGTATACTTTTTAGCTTGACGAAACATACCCGTATGCGTAAAATCCGGTTCTACTTTGAAATCGGCGCGTACATTTAGTCAGTAACCAATTGATTTTAAAGATGTTTTTGTCCTTCGAATCGTTAGTTTCAGAAGCTTTTCAACACAGGTTATAAACCTGTAAACACAATATACAAACTGGAGGTAGGAGATGCCGCACACAAAGAATTACGGTACGCTGCAAGACCGCGTACGCCACAAGTCGCTTTTGAGCAAGGTCATGACGGCCGAGGAAACGATTCAGTTTTTCAAGCCCGGTATGAACCTGGGCTGGTCCGGCTTTACACCTGCCGGTTACCCGAAAGTAGTTCCGATTGCCGTTGCCGAGCATGTCGAAAAAAATAACCTCCAGGGCAAATGGAAATTCAACCTATTTATCGGCGCTTCCGTTGGAGCCGAGACCGAAAACCGCTGGGCCGAACTGGACATGATCGACCGCCGCTGGCCCTACCAGACCGGCAAGAATATCGCCGCCGGCATCAATGAAGGCCGCATCCGCATGGGCGACAAACACCTCTCCCTGTTCGCCCAGGATCTCGGCTACGGTTTCTACACCAAGGACAGCGAGAGCGGCAAGCTTGACCTGGCCATCATCGAAGTATCCGCAATCACCGAAGACGGCGGCCTGGTCCCGACTTCATCCTGCGGCGTCATCCCGGAAATTCTGATGATGTGCGACAGAATCATCATCGAGGTGAACACCGGACAGCCCTCTTTCGAAGGGATTCACGACCTGATCACCCCCGGAACCCCTCCTAACCGTCTGCCGTTCAATATCACAACCGCCGGATCCCGTATCGGATCGACCTCGATCCCCTGCGATCCGAAGAAGATCATCGCCGTCGTCGAGTCCAAACTCCGTGACCAGGGGCGCGCTTTTGCCGAGCAGGATGATACCTCGGAAGCGATTGCCAACCATGTCATCGAATTCTTTACCCACGAAGTGAAAATGGGGCGTCTGCCGGACAACCTGCTGCCGCTCCAGTCGGGCGTCGGTTCCATCGCCAACGCCGTCATCGGCGGCCTGGCCAAGGGCCCCTTCTACAACCTGTCGGTCTACACCGAGGTTCTTCAGGACACCATGCTCGATCTGTTCGACTCGGGCAAACTTGACCACGCCTCTTCCTGTTCGCTGTCGCTCTCGGCGTCACCGGGCTTCCCGAAGTTTTTCGACAACATGGACAAATATTTCGACAAGATCACCCTGCGTCCGCTCTCCATCTCCAACGCACCGGAGCCGATCCGCCGCCTGGGGTGCATCGCCATGAACACCCCGGTCGAGATCGACATCTACGCTCATGCCAACTCGACCCTGGTCGGCGGTACCCGCATGATCAACGGCCTGGGCGGTTCCGGCGACTTCCTGCGCAACGGCTATCTGAAGATGATGCACACCCCGTCGAGCCGTCCGAGCAAAACCGACCCGACCGGCATCTCCTGTGTCGTGCCGCACTGTTCGCACATCGACCACACCGAGCACGACCTTGACTGTGTCATCACCGAGCAGGGTCTGGCCGACTTGCGCGGCCTCTGTCCGCGCGACCGTGCCAAGGTGATCATCGAGAAATGTGCTCACCCGGATTACAAGCCGATCCTGACCGAGTACTACGATATGGCTCTTTCCGAGTGCCTGCGTCGCAAGGTTGCCCATGAGCCGCAGCTGTGGGACCGCGCCTTCAAGATGCATCTCAACCTTGAGAAGAACGGCACCATGAAGATCAAGAACTGGGATATCAAGCTCGACCTCTGCGAATAGAACCATCTTCCTAGAGACTCAACCAACCCCGCCGGGCAACCGGCGGGGTTTATTATTCGACACATGATATTCATGCTTGAACTTGCCCCGCGGTTATGGTTTAAATGGCGCTCGTTACAAAACATTCACTAAGGACGTTATCCTCCGACAGGTTGGCACAGATGTCTCTAAACGTAAGCGGGTTCAAAGGTGCGGTAGCCGGCCTTTCCTTGACTGATGTCATTCAGCTGAAAGGGCACAATAAGTACACCGGGGCGATTTCCGTAGAATACGGAGAGAGCCAGGGTGTCATTTATTTTGTCGATGGCGAGATAATTCATGCCGAGCAGGGTGACGAATCAGGCGAGCAGGCGATTTACGAAATTATAACATGGCCGGGCGGGACCTTTAATATTCACCCTGAAATGACTTCCAACATTTGTACCATCCACTATCGCACCGATTATTTGCTGCTGGAGGCGCTGCGGCGCCTCGATGAAGGCAACTCGACAGGAGTTACGGACAGGTCCGCCGGCCCCTCGGTGACGCCGCGTCGCACAATGAGTAAAATAGCAGCCCGTCTGCAGGAAATCAGCAATGTCACCTATGCCGTTTTGCTCGATAAACAGGGGTCGCCGGTTCAGGATTCCAGTATTGAAGCGATTGCGCTGGCCGACAAAGGCGTTTTCCTGGCCAAAACCGGCAACGGTGTCGGAGAATTGATGGGGTTGGGGGAAATTAAGGCTGCCGCCGTACATACGACAAACTACAACCTGTTATTGTATGACTCCAAACAGCACTATTTGAGCATCGCGGTCAAACCGGACTGCAACCTGGATAGCGTAGAAGCCGAGATCAAGTCTGCATTCGTGCCGGTCAAGTAAAGGAACCGCACCATGAAGGATATCCTGCAGCACATAAACAGCGTTGATGGTGTGATCGGCAGTGCTCTCTTCAGCCATAAGGGAGAGGTGCTTGTCCATGCATTTCCCGCGCTTATCGATGCAGCGACACTGAAGAAGGCCGCTACATTTACCATGGAATGTTCTCATGGTTTGCAGATGTCTCAAACGCTCGATCTTCTCGATTTACGCTACTCGGACGGCCGCATCCTCGTCAAGGCGTTTCCGGGAGCCATGATTTTCCTGTTGTGCGCCAACAGCATAAATCTTCAGATTCTGTCGATAACGCTTAACCTTGCTGTAAAAAGACTTGAGTCAAAACTTCCCGGCGAAGTCCCTGCCGCAGCTCCTCAAGCTTCAGTTCAAGAGTCAGGGCCTGACGACGGCCTGCTCCGTATGAAGATCAGTCATCTGGCAAATAAACAGGCCAGCGCCAGTTTTGATTCGCTCGGTATGATTGCCGTCAGTCAGCCAACCTTTCAATTCATCTCCGATTTTTACAAGACACCTTTTAAGAAACTGACTCTGACGAATACCGCTGCCGGTACGAGCGGCTCCTTTCCGGTCATGGTTATGAAGGATATGGACCAGCAGTATGACGGCACCGTTGTCGTTGGCCCCGGAATCGAGAAAAAGCTCAAGGTTAATGAGGGGGATAAGGTCGAAGTCAAGATCGGATGACCTTCTCAGCTTTTCAGCAGTTGCTGGTGCGGGGAATAAGACGACTTATTCCCCGTTTTTATTATGTGCCTTGGGGTGGGCCTTGTCGTAGACCTCCATCAGCCGGTCGATGCTGACGTGGGTATATTTCTGGGTGGTGGAGAGAGAGGCGTGGCCGAGCAGCTCCTGAATGGCGCGCAGGTCGGCGCCGCCTTCCAGCATGTGGGTGGCAAAGGTATGCCTCAAGGTATGCGGCGAGATCCGTTTGAACGCCGCGATCCTCAGGACGTGGGCATCTACGATCCGCGCTACGCTGCGGCGGTTTATGCGGCCGCCGCGCGTGTTGAGAAAAAGAGCGCCCCTGACCGCATCCTCGCCCCGCTGGTCAAGATATTCCTGCAGCGCCTCCAGAGCGCGGCTGCCGACCGGGACGATACGCTCCTTACCCCCCTTGCCGGTCACCCGTACCATGCCGGCAACCGGATCGAGCTCCCCGATATTGAGTCCGGTCAACTCGGAAACGCGGAGACCGCTTGAATACAGCAATTCAAGGATTGCCCGGTCGCGCTGGGCGTATTTCCGGTCATCGTTCGGAGCCTCCATCAGGCTGGTGGCCTGATCGATGTCCAGATGAAACGGGAGGCGCTGTTCTTTTTTGGGTGTTGCGATCAGTTCGGCCGGATTTCCGGCAATCATGCCGCGCCTCAGCAGGAAGCGGAAAAAGGAGCGGATCGCCGCCAGCTTGCGGCCGATGGAACTTTTCTTAGTGTTCTTTGACAGTCCTGCCAGATAGCGCCTGAGGAGCAGATGGTCCACATCCGGTGCGGAGACAGACTCTCTCTCCCCCCTTTCACAAAGGACGAAAGCCAGCAGCTGCGCCAGATCACTGCGATAAGCCGCCAGGGTGTGTGGTGAGACATCACGCTCGGTTTGGAGATATGTCAGGAACTGCTGTATTTGCTGATCCAGTGAGAGCATGTTCCTCTATTCGAATGCCGGTAATCCGCTTTTAAGTTTCCAGCTTTTGATGTTCTCCAGGTAGATCCACTCCTGACGATAGGAAACCGTTTTGATCCGGTTTGAAGGGAGCAGGTAATAATCAAATTCCGCCACTACTTCGCCCGACTTGTTTTCCGGAAGGTACCGCGTCGTGAGTATGCGGAAATCGGTCACGGTGAGGCCGCGCTTTTTGAGCGTTTCCGCCTGTTTCAGATACTGTGCCTGCTGTTCGGAGTCAATGTAGGTCATCCCGGCGTTTTCTATTTCACGCCAGCGCAGCATCCGGTTATACGCCTTCACACTCCGGTCAAGCTCCTCGCTCAGGCCGGTCGTCCGGATGGAGGCACAGGCGCACAGTGTCAGGCAGGCAATGCACAGCAATCCTTTTATAACTCCACTCATGGTTGTTTCTCCTTTTCGCGCCGCTTGATATGTTCGATCAGTTCCACCGCCAGTTCGTGCTTGCCGAAAGGCGGGATCAGGTAATACCCACCGACAACGGCGATCGTTGCGTCGATAAACTCCCTGGCGACAGCCAGCCCCTCACGAGCTCCCGCCTCCTTGTCAAGCCCCTTCATGCGGGCCCTGACGGCGTCAGGAACGGTGATCCCCGGCACCTCGTTATTCAGGTATTCGGCATTGCGTTCGCTGACCAGCGGCATGATCCCGGGCAGAAACGGAACCGTGGAGCCGCGGGTCGCCTCCAGCGCGGCAAAGAGAATCGCCGGATCATAGATCGGCTGGCTCTGGACGAACCCGGCGCCGTTGAGAATTTTTTTGCGCAGCCGCTCTGCCTGGACATTCATGTTCCCGGTGTTGGGATTGAAGGCCGCGCCGATCGTGAAGCCGGTTCCGCTGCCGATCGGGTTGCCGAGCGCGTTTACCCCGCTGTTCATATCGCTCAGCAGTTTGATCAGGGTGAAGGAGTGCAGGTCGAACACCGAGGTAGCGCCGGCATGATCGCCCATCGTAGCCGGATCTCCGGTCACCGCCAGGATCGAGCGGATGCCTAGCAGGCTGGCTCCCATCAGGTCTGACTGCATGCCGATCAGGTTCCGGTCGCGGCCGGTGATATGCACGATGACTTCAATTCCGACTTCGCGCTGGATGAGATTTCCCAGTGCGATATTGCCCATCCTGGGGCGGGCCAGCGGATTCTCGGCCAGGTTGATCGCATCGGCGCCCGCTTCCTTCAAGCTCCTGCAGCCGGCGATAATCCGGGTGCAGTCCAGCCCCTTGGGCGGGTCGAGTTCTACGGTGATGACTTTCCGGCTTCCCCAGCTGTCCAGAAAAGAGGGAGTCTTGGGAGGGGGCTGTGCGGGTTCCGATACGGAAACAACCGGTAATTTGCTCCGCACTGCCGGACGGCAGCCATGGATTGCGTGGGCCAGCGCCGTAATATGGGAAGGGGTCGTTCCGCAACACCCCCCTACGAGATTCGCCCCGGCAGCAACCATCTCCAGCGCCATGGCGGCAAAGTAGTCCGGGGTAGCGCGGTAGATGTAACGGCCATCCAGGTATTCAGGGAAACCGCTGTTGGCGTAGGCGCTGATCGGTTTATCCGTCAGCGCCGATAGACGCTTGATCACCTTGAGCAGTTCCAGCGGACCGGCACCACAGTTCGCCCCGACCATGTCGGCGCCGGCACCCTCCATCGCCAGGCAGAAACTCTCGACACTGCTGCCGTCGCCGCTTCGCCCCCCCTCCAGAAAGGCCAATGAAGCGCTGACCGGCAGTCCGGTTTCACGTGCGACCTTTACCGCCAGCTTCAATTGCTGGAGTGAAGAGAAGGTTTCCAGCAGCAGGAAATCAACCCCGCCTTCGGCCAGTGCCCGGCATTGAAGCCGAAAGGCATCCTCCATCTGCCCGGCGCCAAGTTCTTGCTCCTCGCCCTTGATCGCAACCAACGGGCCGACCGAACCGGCTACCAGTATCGTACCTCCGGCTGCTTCACGGGCAATCCTGGCCCCGGCCAGATTAATTTCAGCTACCCTGTGACCCAGGCCTATTGCGGACAGCTTGGTATGGTTGGCGCCAAAGGTATTGGTCTCGATCACCTGGGCGCCTGCCGCAACGTACTCGTGCGCCAGTTCCGCAACCAGGCCGGGACGGACCAGGTTCAGGTGCTCGAAATTACTGTCGAGGCTGACCCCTTTTGTGTAGAGCATCGTGCCGATGGCGCCGTCACCGGCCAGGACTCCGCTTCGCAAACGCTTCATGATACGGCTTTTGTTTTCGTTCATACATTTCCTATCTGCTGTTGCCCGAATGGTCCAGTTGGGGTATAAAGGGCAATCGTACTATTTTTGAAGGGGGTTTCGAGTGATACACACACTGATTCAATGGCTGCTGAACACGATTGGTGCCATGGGATATCCCGGCGTTTTTCTGCTGATGGCCATGGAAAGCTCGGTCATCCCGGTTCCCAGTGAACTGGTCATGCCGCCGGCGGGATATCTGGCCTATCAGGGCAAAATGAACATGGCGGCAGCTATTCTGTGCGGCACCGCCGGGAGCCTGGTCGGTGCGTATGTCAACTATTTCGTCTCGCACTATCTGGGTCGTCCGCTGATTCTCAAATATGGCAAGTACGTACTGATTCCGCCCGACAAATTCAAACGGGTGGAGCGGTTCTTTCTGCAACACGGTGAAATATCGACCTTTATCGGCCGGCTCCTGCCGGTGATTCGCCATCTGATTTCAATCCCGGCCGGTGTGGCAGGGATGAATCATCTCAAATTCACCATTTACACCCTGCTTGGCGCCGGACTCTGGTGCACGATCCTGACGTTGATCGGCTATGCCATCGGCGAGAACCAGCAGCTGATCATGCAGTATTCGCATAAAGCGCTGCTCTGGGTGGTCCTGTTCAGCGCCGCTCTGGTAGCGGTCTATATTTGGCGACAGCGTAACAACCGTAGTAAAGCCTAATTCGTTCCGGAAGGCAAAAGGATTTTTGGAATAAGCGGTTTTGGAGGAAGTACCATGCAGATGAATCGAATCGGCCGTATCCAGTATGTTGAAGTAGATTTCCCGGGGTCGGCCTGTTCGATCCAGGGTTTCACCACCCGTCATGAAGGGGTCTCACGTCCCCCCTACAACTCGCTCAATCTGGGAATGAATACGCAGGACCAGCAGGCAAATGTCGAGGGAAATCGCAGCCTGCTTGCCCGTGCGTTCGGCGTCAACCAGGAGGCGCTGGTGACGCCCAAACAGGTACATGGCAGTGATATTCTGGTGATCAACGAACCAAATGAAGACTTCAGCCATTTCCTCTCCGTTGAGGGGGATGCGGTCATAACCAATCAGCCGCACGTCATGATCGGAGTCTGTGTGGCGGACTGCGCCCCGATCCTGCTCTGTGATCCCGAGAACAGGGTTGTTGCCGTTGTTCACGCCGGCTGGAAGGGGACCGCTGACAGGCTGGTTGCCAAGACCGTGGCCGGCATGGTATCGGAATTCGGTTCCGTTCCCGCGCGGCTTCACGCCGCAATCGGTCCCTGCATTCAAAAATGCTGCTACGAAGTGGACGAACCTGTCAGGCAGGCATTTCAAAAAGGCGGCATCACCTGGAATTTATGTGCAGAGCTGAAGAGTCCCGGCAAGTGGCAACTCGACCTCGCCGCTGCCAACCGTGAACTGCTGCTGCTTGCCGGGCTTCCGGCGGATGCGGTTCAACTCTCCGATCAGTGCGTATGTTGTCACAGCGAACAGTTTTTTTCATATCGCAGGGACAAGGAAGAGTCGGGACGACAGATGGGCTTTATCATGCTGAAACCGTAACTGCAATTTTGAATGGTGAATTTTGAATGCTGAATTTAATTCAATCCAAAATTTATAATTCAAAATTCAACATTGGGGGTTAACAGTGCTCGCAAAAGTCTTCAGCAGTGCCCTGATCGGCATTGATGCCATTCTGGTGGATGTCGAGGTTGATCTTGCCCCCGGTCTGCCGGCTTTTGCCACGGTCGGCCTGCCCGACGGTGCGGTCAAGGAGAGCAAGGACCGCGTCAAGGCGGCGCTGAAGAACTCCGGCTATGATTTTCCGGCCCGCCGCATCACCGCCAACCTGGCGCCGGCCGATATCAAGAAGGAGGGAGCCGCCTACGACCTGCCGATCTCGATCGGCATCCTGGCAGCCACCGGTGTCATCAAGGGTGCGCGGCTGCACGACTATATTCTGCTGGGGGAACTTTCGCTGGATGGCGGACTCAAGTCGATTCGCGGTGCACTGTCGATGGCGGTCGCCGCCAAGCGGGCCGGTCTGGCCGGACTGATCCTGCCGGCGGAAAACGCCCCCGAGGCGGCTGTCGTCGAAGGGATCGATGTCATCGGCGCCACTTCTCTTTCCCAGGTAGTGGAGTTCTTAAGCGGCCGCGAGATCATCGAGCCCTGCCGGATTGACCTGCCGGCGCTATTTTCCAGCGGCTGTGACTATGGCGAGGATTTCAGCGAGGTCAAGGGGCAGGAACACGCCAAACGCGCCCTGGAAGTAGCCGCCAGTGGCGGCCATAACATCCTGATGATCGGTCCTCCCGGTTCGGGAAAGACGATGATTGCCCGCCGTATCCCGACCATTCTTCCCCAGATGTCTTTTGACGAAGCGATAGAAACCACCAAGATTTTCAGCGTCAGCGGCATGCTTGAAAAAGAGCGGGCGCTGCTGGCGGTGCGCCCCTTCCGCTCGCCGCACCACACGATCTCCGATGTAGGGCTGATCGGCGGCGGCACAACTCCGAAGCCGGGTGAAGTTTCTCTTGCCCACAACGGCGTGCTTTTTCTCGACGAACTCCCGGAATTCAAGAAAAACGTTCTCGAAGTCCTCAGGCAGCCGATAGAGGATGGCCGGGTCACAATTTCACGCTCCCTCCTTTCTCTGACCTACCCGGCACGTGTCATGCTGGTAGCGGCGATGAATCCCTGCCCCTGCGGCTACCTTTCCGATCCGACCCACCCCTGTACCTGTACCCCGGTTGCCATCCACCGCTACCGGTCGCGCATCTCCGGCCCGCTGCTGGACCGGATCGACATCCATATCGAAGTGCCGGCGGTCAAATACCGGGATCTTGCCGACCGTAGCGAGGCCGAAAGCTCGGCCGCAATCGCCAGGCGGGTCGAGCGTTCGCGGGAACTCCAGCTGGAGCGCTACCGGGGGACCAAAATTCACTGCAACGCCCAGATGACACCACGCTTCATCAAGAAATATTGCGAGCTGGACACGAGCGGCAACCGGATGCTGGAGCTGGTCACTGACCGCCTCGGCTTCTCGGCCCGCACCTATACCCGCATTCTCAAGGTGGCCCGCACCATTGCCGATCTTGACGGGAGCGATACAATACATGAACAGCATATCGCCGAGGCGATCCAGTACCGGAGTTTGGACCGGAAAACCCAGTGACCGTCAAGAGGGTGTCAGCTCTGCACCCGCGGTAAACACCATCCACGACTTATTTAGAGGACATACATGGCTAACTTGTTAAGGTCAGGTTTTTTGCTGCTTCTGCTGTTATCCGGCTGCGGGTGGGATGGAACTCCGACCCGGAAAAACGATTTCGTCCCGCTGACTTCGATCGAGATCAGTGCGGTTTCCTCGACCATTGCTGCGCAGACTTCCATCAGGCTCACGGCAACAGGCAACCGTTCGGGTCTCGTCACTGAAAACGTTACCGATCAGGCGGTCTGGTCGAGCGATTCGCCGACAGTAGCCGGCTTCGTTACCGCGACGGACCGCTCCAGGGTGACCGGCCTCAAACCGGGGACAGCCATCCTGACGGCGACCGTAGGAAGCGTGACGTCTGCCTTCACGTTGACGGTAAGTGCGGCAACCGCCACTTTAATGACGATCACCCCGCACGATCCGACCATTGCCAAGGGATTGACCACCCAATTTACCGCAACAGGCACCTTTTCGGACGCAACGATCCAGGACCTGACCTTCGATGCCGCCTGGGATTCGAGCGCTCCGGATGTGGCG
>WNGR01000032.1_pt1 | contig 136917 bp, 123 predicted proteins | sample 5407581 | NCBI WGS metagenome assembly WNGR01 (sample SAMN13153383, study PRJNA577476) | soil metagenome | isolation source: 80 cm soil or saprolite under Garry oak tree replicate 2 | place: USA:California | collected 2016-06-15
TAAGACCCTGGACTTGCTCGCCACCCAGTTCACCCGCACCCTCCAGCTCCTGGGGATTGCCTGCCTGACTGACCTGCGCAAACACGGCGGTGAGGTGCTGACCCGGAACTAGTGCCGCCCGCTCATGAGCGGTTGAGTGCCAGTTGCGGCGAAAAAGATGAACCGGTATCAGCGGGTTTCCGTGGAATGTGCGGAAGGCATCGCGGGGCCGCCGGCGTTAACCGGCCGTCCTGACCCACGGCGATGAGTGCCCAGATGAGTGTGCCGTTTCCGGATAGGAGGCCGCTGACGAGTGGGCAGGGGCCGGTCCCGGCCCGCGTCCCGGCGCAAGAAACATCATCATGGGAGGTCAGATGACCGCCGACAGAAAACGCTTACGCTCACGCCGGCTCGCCACCACCCTCGCTGGTGTGGGGCTGCTGCGCGTCCCGAGAAGCCGCGCCGACCGCGGCTTCTCGCTGCGGGACTGCCAGTTATTCTCACGCTCGGCCTGGCTTTGGCCGCGTCGCCACTCGCGCACGCGAGCGCGGCAGGCGTCGCCCCCCGTTCCCATGGCGAGATCGACTGCAATGGGCTCAGCCCCATCCAACAGCCCGCCCGGATGACCATGATGTGTGCGGATCCGGTCGGCCATAACGGCGAGCGGTTCCGTGACAACGGCCGCTACATCGGCCACGACGAGCCGAGCGTCCGGTTCATATCCAGCCAGCCCGGCTCGGGCGACAACGTGACATGGACGGAGCGCCTCGGGTCCGACCCAGCCGCCGCGCCAACCGTGTCAGTCCCCGGCCACGATGTGACCCACTGGTTCGAGCTCTCGATCGCACCCTGGTTCTCCATGGCCCTCTGCGACCCGAGGTCCTATCCGCAGACCGCGTGTACCCCAGAGAGCGACACCAACGCACCCCACGGCACGTTGCTGCCCGGCGGCGGGAGCGCCTTCCTCGAATTGCAGTTCTACCCACCCGGCATGGCGCCCATCGTCGACTCGGCCAGTTGCGACAACACCCACTGGTGTTCGGCCATGACCATCGACAGCCTCGAGTGCACCACAAACTTCGGCCACTGCAACAACAACTGCGTCGAACCCATCAACTTCGCGATGATCCAGACCAACGGCGTGCCGGCCGGGCCACCGAGCCCGCAGCTCGCCGACCTGGCGACCTTCACCCCCAACGCGAAAACCCTGCTCATGAACCCCGGTGACCGGCTCAAAGTGCGCATCTTCGATGCGAGTACCGGGGGAGGCCATGCTTTGGAAACCAAGATCTCTGATCGCACGACCGGACAGTCCGGGTTCATGGTTGCCTCAGCGGCAAACGGCTTCATGAACACTAACATCGGCAACTGCAAGGGATTCCCGTTCAACTTCCAGCCGGAGTACTCGTCGGCCTCCCCGAACAACATCGTGCCGTGGGCGGCGCTCCAGGCGAACATCCTGACTCAGTTCGAGATCGGGCACTTCACACCCTGCACGTCGCTGTCGGGCTCCGGCACCTTCAGCGTGGGATCGTTCAGCGATAAATTCGCCACCACCTGCCATGGCCCTTACGAGGACACAGCGAGCGCTGACTCGGCCAACCCGGAGGGCAGCGACGCGCCCTGTTACATGCAGGGGGACACCCATGGCGGTGTTGCTCCGCCCAACGAAGTGACCGGCTGCCCCGGCGTTATCGGGCCGTTCTCCCCGAGTTCCGATCTTGACTACGACGGGACCTCGTACTGGGCCGACTGGCCTAACCAGGTGACGCCCACCACGTTCCCGGCGCCATTCTTCCAACAGCAGCCGACCACCAACGGCGGCACAGCGTATCCGCGGATGCAGTTCGAGACCGATGCTCCGGCGACGGAGGCCACCTGCATGCCGAGTGGGCAGGGATGCGCCGTGCCTCCGCCGGGCGGACCCGGGAAGTTCTACCCCTACTGGACGCAAGCCATGGTCGGCGGGCACTGCGTCTGGGAGTTCGGCCAGATGACCAACGGCAACACCTTTGGGGGCGACGCCGAGTACAACGGCCCGTCCGCCCGCTTCTTCGGGACCCTGGCCAGCCCCATCATGTCCAACCCAACCTGTTCCTGAGCACCAGCATCAACCACGGAGGGCGGCCCGCGTGGCCGCCCTCCTCACGCCGGTTTCACGGCCGTCATTATGCAGGCTCACCCCGCCCACCGTCGTCCCAGATCGCCGCACCGGTTTCCGGGTCGAAGAAGTCCAGGGCCGCAGTATCGACGGCCACGTCAATCGTGTCGCCTTCCAGCGGGTGCCGCACGGGTGGCCATGCACGTCATCCGCTACGACTACGACGACGTCCCCCCGCTGCCTGCGCTGACGCTGGACGTGCGGCTCCCGCAGACCTTCGTCTGCGCCGCCGCGTCCGGGAACTCACCGGGGTTCGCGGCGACGGTCAGCCCGGCTCCGGACGAGCCCGCAGACAGCAGGTGGCACCGCATCGACATGACCGGCGTCCCGCTGTACGGCATTGTCGTCCTCCAGCCGGGGAATGGCGACCCGCCGCCCCTACAATGATCCACATGCTTGGGCGACCGGGACGGGATGGCCCGCTGCGGGTGGGCATCGTCGGCACTGGTTTCGCCGCCACCTCCCATGCGGACGCGCTCGCGCGGCTGCCAGGTGTCCGGTTGCTCGGCGTGGCGGGGACGTCGCAGGACAAGGCCGAGGCGGTCGCGGCCCGGCTCGGAGCCGAACGTGCTTACCCGGGTTACCGGGCGCTGCTGGACGACCCGGACATCGACGCGGTGCACGACTGCACCCCCAACCATCTGCATGCCGAGGTGAACAGCGCGGCAATGGCCGCGGGCAAGCACGTGCTCTCGGAGAAGCCGCTGGCGATGGACAGCCACCAGACAGCCGCGCTGGCCGGGCAGGCAGCGGCAGCCAGGGGCGTGTCCGGCGTGTGCTTCAACTACCGGCACTACCCGCTGGTGGCGCAGGCGCGGGCCATGCTCGCCGCCGGCGACATCGGCCCGGTTCACCTGGTGCACGGTGGTTACCTTCAGGACTGGCTGCTGTGGGAAGAGGACTGGAACTGGCGGCTTGAGCCGGGCAGGGCGGGTGCGACGCGAGCCGTGGGCGACATCGGCTCCCACTGGCTCGACCTGGTGCAGCACATAACCGGCGACCGGGTCGTGGCCGTGATGGCCGAACTGTTCACGCTCCACGCCAAACGCTGGCGGCCGGGCGGGGACGTGCACACCTTCGAGCAAGCTGGCGGTGCTCCCGGCGCTGGCAGCGCCGGCGACACCAGCGCCAGCCGGCAGCAGGTGGGGATCGACAGTGAGGACGCCGCAAGCGTTATGCTGCGCTTTTCTTCTGGGGCCAGGGGGGCTGTGACCGTCTCGCAAGTGAGCGCAGGGTGGAAGAACCGGCTCTTCCTGGAGATCGACGGTGCCCGGGGCAGCCTGGGCTGGGACCAGGAGGAGCCGAACCACCTCCGTATCGGGCGGCGGGACCGGGCGAACGCAGACCTGGTCCGTGACCCATCCCTGCTGGTACCGGACGCCGCCGCGCTGGCTCACTACCCCGGGGGTCACCAGGAGGGCTGGCCGGACGCGCTGCGGAATCTGTTCGAGGATTTCTACGCCGCTGCCGCGGCCCGCGACCGGGGGGAGCCGTACCAGGGATCGTTCGCCACGTTCGGCAGCGCCCACCAGGTGGCCCTCATGGTGGAGGCGGTGCTGCACAGCCACCGGCGTGGCGGCTGGGGACAGGTGGGAGAGACGACGGACAGGGGAGCAGGCGAATGAAACTCGGTGTGTTCACGGTCCTGTACCAGAAGCTTCCGTTCGAGCAGGCGCTGGACAAGCTGGCCTCGATGGGCGCCGAGGCGGTGGAGATCGGGACCGGCAACTACCCCGGGAACGCGCACTGCCGGCCGCAGGAACTGCTGGATGACCCGGGCGCGGCGATGCGGTTCAGGAAGGCCGTTGAGAAGCGGGGCCTGTTCATCAGCGCGCTGAGCCAGCACGGCAACCCACTGCACCCGGAAGCCCAGGTCGCGCGGGATGCGCACGAGACATGGCGGGCCACGGTGCAGCTTGCCGAACTGCTTGAGGTGCCGGTCGTCAACGCGTTCTCCGGCTGCCCCGGTGACCAGAACGGCGCCAGGTACCCGAACTGGGTGACCGTCTCCTGGCCTGATGACTACACCAGGATCCTTGACTGGCAGTGGGGCGAGAAGGTCATCCCCTACTGGACGGAGGAGGCCCGGTTCGCCGACCAGCACGGGGTGGACATCGGGTTCGAGATGCATCCGGGGTTCGTGGTGTACAACCCGGAGACGCTGCTCCGCCTCCGCGAAGCATGCGGGCCCAGGATCGGGGCGAACCTGGACCCGAGCCATCTGTTCTGGCAGGGAATAGATGCGGTGGAAGGGATCAAGCTGCTTGGCCGGGAACTGGCCATCTTCCACACCCACGCCAAGGACACCTACCTCGACCGTGCCAACATCGCCCGCAACGGCGTTCTCGACACCAAGCACTACGGCCGGGTACTCGAACGCTCCTGGGTGTTCCGCACCGTGGGATACGGCCAGGGTGAAAAGGTCTGGCGGGACATCATCAGCGCGCTGCGCGCCGTGAACTACGACTATGTGCTCTCGATCGAGCATGAGGACAGCCTGATGTCCATCGACGAGGGCCTGCAGAAGGGGATCGACGTGCTGAAGGCGATCCTCTTCCGGGAAGAGCGGGCCCAGATGTGGTGGGCCTAGGCGCCCACCGTGACCGGTGGCGTCCTCTGGAAGGCTGGTCGCTGGTCAGTGGGCCGACAAGACCTCGGCTATCCTCGCGGCGGCCGCCGACGGGTCGTCGGCGTCGTGCAGCACTTCTCCCCATGACCACCGGTAGTTCCAGCGCAGACGGCCATCATCGCCGGTGTCCGGGGTGCAGCCGATGCTCTCGGCAAGCATGCTGGCACCCGGCATGAAGATGTGCAGTGCCGCGGGGTAGGTGGTCTTCACCGTCGTGTGCAGCCCACGGGTGTCCAGGGCGTCGGCAAGCCGGTGCAAATGGTAGGCGCGGGCATGATCTCGGGCGCGGTCCACCGTCTCCTCAGGTTCGTAGAAGTGCGTCGGGGTCCCGCATATTGTCTGCCCGCGCCCCGCTCGGCTGTCAACCCCGCGCCGGGTACCCGCCGTATCCGTCAGCCGGATAGGGCTCGGAGCGATGGTTGTCGCCGTACTCACCGTTGCCATAGACCGGTGGGTAGGGTGCCTGGCCCTGGTGCCCGTCCCAGTAGGCCTCCTGTCCCGGCTGGCCGCCGGGGAAGGAGGGATGGCTGACCGCCTCGGACGGCTCGCCGTGACCGCCCCTGACGGGAAGCGCCTGGTGGGAATTGGCGCCGTCGCGATCTGAATAATCCGGCGGCGGCTGTGCCCGGTACGCGGACGCTGTGTAATCGCGGGATGGCCCGGCGCCGTAGCCGGCCGGCGCACGGGCCGCACCGGCACCCGTGCTTGCGTAGCTGGCGCCGGGTGCCTCGTCGCCGGGCAGGCTGGCCGCTTCGCCGGGCATGTTGTACCAGCTACCGGACGACGTGCTGACCTGGGGATAGTCGCCGCTGGGGTGCTGCTGGGCCGGGTACGGGGTAGCCGGGTGCCGGGCCGGTGCCGCGGGATAAGGCGCGCTGGGGTGCTGGTGGCCTGCCGTGTATCCGTTGGCGTCGGCTGGGGCAGCCGGGTAGGGGCCGCTGGGGTGCTGCTGGGCCGGGTACGTGGCAGCCGGGTGCCGGGCCGGTGCCGCCGGATAAGGCGCGCTGGGGTGCTGGCCTTCGGGGTACCCCCCGTTGCTGGCGGCTGGGGCTATGGGGTAGGGGCCGCTCGGGTGCTCGGCGGGAGGTGCTGCCAGCGGCACCCTGCTGGCCTGATCGTCTGCCGGCTGGGCGGCCGCCCGGTGCCGCCCTCCGGCTCCGCCGGGGCCGTTCTTCCGTTCGCGTTCCAGGCCCGTCAAGCTGGTGTTGGCCGTCCCGTTCTTTCTGGCATTGCGATAAGAACGGCTGTCGGTGTCCGAAACACCCTTCCTGGAGAAGGACGGGCTGGTAAGCGGATCATCGTCACGAATGCCCGGCGTGAGGGAGGTGGTTGTCCCAAGATCGGCCAGCACCGCGAGGCCCTGCTCGCCCGTGTTCTGCGGACTCACGGCTGCGGGGCTGGGCGCCTGGCTCACCGGTACCGGGTTTGCTGGTACCGGGTTTGCTGGTACCGGGTTTGCTGGTACCGGGTTTGCTGGTACCGGGTTTGCTGGCACCGGGTTTGCTGGCACCGGGCGCCGGGTGCGGGGGGCCTCGATGGCGGCGCGGGCCGGCGCGCGCCGAGGCCGGTGCCGGATGGGGAGCCGCTCGGTAACGGCTTCGCGCGGCGCCGTGTGCTCCTGACGGCCCGGCAGTTCCCGGCCTTCCTCACGGCCTGTCCCTGAAGCCACCGCTGGTTTGGCGGGCCTGGGCTGAGCCGGGGCAGAACCGAGCTTCGCTGCCCGGGCTGGCGGGTTCTTCGCCGGTGCCGCGTTCTTTGCCGGCGCAGCCTTGGGACTGCTGCCCGGGGGCGGCGAGTTCATGCTGGAGACGGGCTTGTCGGCGGACAGCTCGGCCCAGTACTGCTCGTCCGAAAGCTTGTCCCACTCCGTGCTCGGCCAGTCGTCGTCATCATCGTGCCGGCCACGGTGCGGCCGTGACCGCCCCTTCGACCCACCATCGCTGCGTGCGGCCCTGGCTGGCCTGCGGCGGGAGTCCTGGTCTGCGTCCCTTTCCTTCGGTGGCGCAGACCGGGCCGTGGCCGGTGCCGCCGGAAACTCCACCGAGGCTGGTTCGGCCGCCGGGAACTGCTCCGGGGGGAAATCCACGGACGGGTAGTCGGCCGCGGGGAAGTCATCGACAGCGACCCGCGGCGATGGCTGGGAGTCATACCGGCTGGGCCCCGCGGTCAGCGCCCGGGCGGGGGCTGACCGCCGTGACGGTGTGCCGTCATACGCCGGGCCGGCATCGGTGTTGTGACGGCGGGGCCCGCGCTGCGGCTCGTCGTAGTCCCGCGACCGGGTGGCAGGGTGTTCCCGCCTGCGGCCGGGGCGTTCGCTGTACGCGGGCGCAGGTTCGCGGGTGCCGGGATGGCGTTCTGGGCCGCCGGAAGCCCGGCCAGCGGACCGGCCGCGCTCCCCATCGCGCACGTCCCTGCCCCGGTCGCGCGAGCGCTCCCCCTCCGTGCGCCGGCGGCCAGGGTTGCTGGGTCCCGTCCTGGCGTCCTCGTGATCGTCCCCCCGCCCCGTTCTGGTACTCAGAAAGACGGCGATGAGGATCACCACGATCACGGCCACGAGGCCGACCACGAGCAAAGTCATCGCACCACCCAAACAAGCCATGGCCACCTGGGCGGCGCTAGCGAGGCGCACGCGGCCATCACGCGGGCCTTCCCCTGTGTCGCTAGCGCCTTGGATCTGTCCAAGGCCAAACTCTTCAGCAGTGATTCTGGCGGACCAGTATGGCCTGTGTCATGCGTTTAGAGAAGTTTTACTGTTGGTGTTTACTCTAGGTGATTTTAAGGTTACGGATTGGCAGCAGCACTGAGCCTGCCACGGGCGATGGCAGCCTGAGCGATTGCCGACCACGCCGATTTGGCGCTTGCCCCGGCTGGCAGCCGCAATGTTCTTCCGAGCGCGTAAACGGTAAAGCGGTAGGCATGGCCATGGTTCGCCGGGCAAGGCGGCTCGTACCCCCGCAAGCCTTTGCTGTTCCTGGCCTGCCGCGCACCTGCTGGAAGGGGCCCAGCGAGTATGTCCGTCGATTGCGGGCCGATATTAAAAACTATCCAGTAGATGTACGGCGTGACCGGCGCCGCTGAGTCATCCATAACCAGCGCGAGCGATTTTGTTCCTTGTGGCGCACCCGACCAGTGAATTCCCGGGTGCCTTCCCGCGCCGTGACAAGTATATGCCGGGCCAAGCGTCCCCTGTGCGAGATCCGGGCTAGTCACGGTCATGACATCTGGCACATCCATCGGGACCGTACGCGGCCCCCCGATCAGGCCGCACCCACTGGCCACCAGCGCGGCGCCAGCACTGGCAACCGCCCACCGCCACCCGCGGCCAGGCCCACCCGCCAACAGTGCCTCCTTTCCTGCTTGCCCGCTGCCCGAAAATGACTTCGGGAGCGATCGTACGCTGCCGCTGACAAAGCCGTGGAATCCTTGCGAGCCTTCCGCAAATAACGTTTTCGGGCATCAGCCCGGCGTTCGGAGCCAGGCGGAATTGGTGCTGCCGCGCGGCCCGGCAGCCGCCCGCCGGGGCCGGCCGAAGGGGGCAGAACAAACGCCGTGGTAACGGCATGCCTAGTCGTGATTCCGTGAAGTACCGAACATGATCTCATCCCAGGACGGCACAGATGAGCGCCGCGACCGGCCCCCGGCTGCCTTCCTGGCCGGACGCTGTCGGGGCTGGGGCGGCGAGGCGGGGGTGGCCTGCGCCGCTTCCTCGTCCGCGACCGCAGCTCCGGCCTGCGCTTCCGCTGTTGCCGACCGGGGGCCACCGGCCGCCGGCCGGGCCTCGCCCACCATGGGCCGGGCCGGTGCGGGCACCTGCGGGCGCTCAGGCTGGAGTCGCTCGGCCTGGCGCCGATCAGGCTGGTGACGCGCATCACGCTCTGCCCCGGCCGCCGGGCCACCAAGCCGGCTGGCGATGGGAGTGACCGTGGCGGTCGCCCTGCCGCGCTGGCGGGCTGGGCCCCCGGAGAGGTCCCCGTCGGGCAGGCACAGGCGGGTGGCGGTGTCCTCAGCCGCGGCGATGTGCTTGCGGCGCGGATCGAACAGCCATTCGGCCAGGTACGGGCGGCCTTCGGCGGCGAAGCTCAGCTGGACGAGCCAGTCCCCGTCCGGCCGCTTCCGCGAGTCCCACTCGGCTTCCTCGGGGTCGCTGCCGAACGCGCGCAGGCGCTCGGTGACCACGTCGCCCAGCCGGCGGCCCGGGCCTGGGGAGTCGCCGGGCTGGCGCAGGTTCGCACCCTGTGCTTCCTGCGCCCGGTAAGCGCGCTCCGCGAGCACGGGACCCTCGAACCGCCGCACGCGCTCGATGGGCAAGCCCGCCGCGTCAGCGATCTCCTCGGCGGTCTCTCCGGCACGGATCCGGTCCTGGATCTCCTTCGGTCGCAAGGGACTCTCCACTTCGATCTCGTACTGAGCGAGCCGGGAGAATTGCCCGCGCGCCACGACTCGCAGCCGGTCATCGATCGGCAGCGAGAAGCGGCCGCCGCTCCCCGGCGCGGTGAGAACGACATAACTGCCGTCCTCACTCACCGCGGCGAGGCGCAGTTCCTGCATCGGCGTCCCTTCCGCGCCACCGGACGGTGCCGGCGCGCCTGATGCCGCGCGAGGGCGGACTTCCCCTCAGGCGAGTCTGACGGGTCGGCACCCATCTGGCCAGCACCGCGCTCGGCATGTCCCGCAGATCAACGCAGAGTATTCCGCCCCCGGGCCCGGCTGGTGGGCCGAACCTGCAATTCCGGCAGCGGCTAGGCGCGGTCGGTGTCCGCGCCCTGCACCGGCCGCCCGTCGCCGTCTGCCCAGCTTTCGCCAGCGCCTGAGCCGGGTGAGGGCGCTTGCGCTGACAGCGACTGCCCGGACCAGGCCTCGGCGTGGCGCGGTTCAGCCGAAGCCGCAGGACCCCTGCTCATACGTGCCGGCCACCAGTTCCACCGGCCCAGCAGGACGACGGTGGACGGCACCAGCAGGGTCCGCACGAGGAAGGTATCCATCAGGATGCCGAGGGCAAGCCCGAACGCGATGTCGCGGAACTCGCTGCCGCCCGAGCCGCCGCCCGCGACCCAGCCAAAGACAACGAACGTGCCCGCAAGGACCATCCCGGCCGAGGTCACCGTGGTCCCGGTGACGCTCAGCGCCCGGGTAACGGCCTCCCGCAGCGGAAGCCGGTGCGCCTCCTCCCGGATTCTCGTCATGACCAGAATGTTGTAGTCCTCGCCGAGCGCCAGCAGGAAGATGAACATCAGGAATGGCAGGAAGAAAACCAGCCCGCTACTTCCCATGATTTTGATGAACAGCAGCACCGCCAGCCCCAGCGCGGCCAGGTAGGAAAGCCCGACTGAGGCGATCAGGTACAGCGGCGCCACCAGGCTCCGCAGCACCAGGGCCAGCAGGATCCCGATCGCGATGATCGCGATCGGGATCACGTGAGCCAGGTCATGGTTGGAGATGCTGCTGATGTCATAGAGCGCCGGCGCCTCACCGGCGACGGCAGAATCGGTCGCCCGTACGGCGGCGGCGACCGCCGTCGTCGTGGTGCGGATGCCCGGCACGGCGCGCATGGCCGGCGTGGAGCCCGGGTCGCCGGCTTTCAGGCCGACCGAATACAGCACGGTGCGGCCGTCGGGGCTGACGAAGTTCGCGGTCGCCCGGTACAGCTCATAGGCCCGCAGCGGCACCTTGCTGCCCGGCGGCGGAGCCGGCGGCAGGGCGCTGGCCGGGCCCAGCAGGGCATGCAACTGCTGGTACTGGGCGGGCGCCAGCGGCGCGCCGACCGGGTTGAGAGGGCCCGTCACCGTGGTGAACAGGGGGCTTGCGGCCAGCTTGCGGCCTGCGGTGGCGAGGTCGGCGGGGTGATCCCAGACCGGCTGCGCGAAACGGAAGACGGGGTTGGTCGGGTTCGCCGACGAGCGCGGGAAGTGGCTGGTGAGAAGCGCGGTGCCGGCCGCGGAGTCGGTGTGGGCCGGGGGTGCGGTGCTGCCGCCGAACCCGGATCCCTGGTAGCCCAGCACCGCGAAGGCCAGCCCGCCGAAGAAGACCAGTCCCGCCAGCAGTGTTGGCGCCGGGTGCCGGACGATGCGGCCCGCGATCATGCCCCAGGTGCCCGGCTTGCCACTGCCCTGGATGCTCCAGGGCAGCAGCTTCGGCCGGCGGAAAACCGCCGTGAAGACTGTGCGCTTGACGGCCAGCAGCGAGAGCCGCAGCGACAGCAGGGCAGGCAGCAAGGTCAGGTTTGCCAGCAGTGTGACGCCGATCGCGATCGCGAACGGGACCCCGAGGTCGGAGTAGAAAGCGAAGCTGGCCAGCAGCAGCGTCAGCACCGCCGCGATGACCGTCGCGGCGGAGAACGTGATGGTTTCGCCGACCCTGGTCACCGACGTGATGATCGATTCCCGCGCGGGCCGGCGGGCGCGGACGGTGTCGCCACCCACCGAGCGCATAAAGCCGGAAAGGCCGGAGAAGGAATACGACTCCCTGGCGTGCCCGCTTGCCCGCAACTCCTCGCGCACCCGGAACACCAGGAACAGGCCGTAGTCGGTGCCCGCTCCCAGCACCAGCACGATCATCAGGTACTGCGCCAGCGGGGAGACCTGGAGTCCGTGGTGAGCCGCCTCGGCGACCAGCGGGCCGGAGATGATGACCGCCACCAGCGCCGGTGCCACCGTGGTGATCGCCAGGGTGAAGGACCGGAAGATCACCACCAGCAGCACGAGGATGAACAGCAGGGACACGAGCTCGACCTTGCTGCCGGTGTTGCCCGATGCCTTCTGCTGGTCGACCTGCACGGCGATGCTGCCCGCGAGGTGTGCCTGGAGCCCGGCGGGCAGCCCGGCGCGGGCGATGGTGGACCGCAGCGCGTCCACGAGAGCGGTGGCCTGGTTCTGGCCACCGCCCGCCAGGCTGGCGAGCACCATCAGCTGCTCAGCCTGGCCGTCGGGGGAGCGGCCGAGGTCAAGGACCTTGCTGACGCCGGCCGTCCTGGCGAGCTGGGCCCGCAACGCGGTGAGAGCGGTGTCGTCCGCCGCGGCCAGCTGGCCGCCGGACCGCGCCGCGACCACGGTGACGGGCACCAGGCCGGAGGTGCCGAACGGAGCCGCCAGCTCGGCAGCGTGCGAGCTGGGCGCGCTTGCTGGCAGGAACTTGGTGTTGTTGCTCTGGGTCACGCTGGACAGCGCTGGGAGAAGCGACATGGCGGCGATCGCCCCCGCCACCCACACCAGCAGTGCCAGCCACCGGAAGCGGACCGAGAGCGAGCCGATCCCGCGGAAGATTGTGTCGATGCGCACGGCGCCGAGCATACGCGCCGAAGGTGACAGCCCCGTGTCGCCGCGCGTCTATGATCTACAGGCCATGATCTGCCACGGCTGGTGCCGATGACCCCGGTGCGGCGGCCACAGGCGCCGCTGCTCAGCGTCGTGCTGCCGGTCGGGGGTGTGGAGCAGTACTTGCCAGCATGCCTTGACTCCGTGCTTGACCAGCCAGAGCCGGCCGCGGGCATCGAAGTGATCGCGGTCGATGATGCCTCACCGGATTCCTGCGGCGCGATCCTGGCGGACCGGGCCCGCCAGGATCCCCGGTTGCGGGTGATCCACCTGCCCGAACGCGTGGGCCCCGGGCCGGCCCGGATGCGCGGCCTGGCCGAAGCTGCCGGCGCCTACGTGTGGTTCGTTGACCCCGACGACCTGCTCACTGACGGCTGCCTCACCCGTGTCGCCGCGCGGCTGGCACATGACCAGCCTGATGTGCTGCTGCTCGACTACCTCATCCTGCATCCGTCCGGGCAGACCGAGCCGAGCCCCGGTGCTGAGCTGCTCGCCGGCGCCGCCCCGGTACTCACGTTCGCCGACCGGCCGGCCCTCATCGAGCGGACCATGACGTCATGGAGCAAGGTGTTCCGGCGGCCGTTCCTGGCCAGCCTGGGAGTGGCATTCCCGCCAGGGATCCATGAAGATATCCCGGTTTCCTGCGCGGCACTGCTCAGTGCGGGGCGCATCTCGCTGCTGCACCAGGTGTGCTACCTGTACCGGCGCCGCGGCGGCTCCTTCCTGGCCACTGCCAGCATGGACCACTTGAGCATCTTCTCCTCATATGAGCAGGTGTTCGCCTTGCTGGACGCCGCACCCCGCTGGCAGGGACAGCCAGCGGTCACGCCCGCCGTCAGGGCTGCGGTCTTCGGGCGGGCCATCGAGCATTACAGCACCGTGCTGGCGAACGGCCTGGTGCCACGCCATGCCCGGCGGGCGTTCTTCGGCCGGATGACGCGCGACTTCCATCGCTACCGGCCACCCTGCTACCAGCGCCCGCCGGGCCTGCGCGGGCTCAAGATCGCGCTCGTCGAGCGGGGTGCCTATGGGGCCTACATGATCCTTGGGCCGCTCAACGGTGCCCGGGTGGCGCTGCGCCGCGCTCTTGCCGCCGTGCCGCGCGCACGCTGATCCAGCGGCCGGGAAGACGCCGCCGGGCGGCAGGCCCGGGGGTGCTCTCATCTGCGGCAAACTGCCTGCCGGATCAGCGACAGGTCCCGTAGAGTCGCTTGTGCCGAAATCGGTGAGAGCGGGGATGAAGGACGGACTATGCGACATTTGATGGGCCTCATCCTGGCAGCGGCCGCGGCTGCGGCCCTGTTCTTTGGCGGCGGCTGGGGGATCGCGCACATGTCAGCCGTCACCGCGCACGGAGCCGGTCTTCCCAGCCAGACGGGCCTGGAAGCGCTGGCGGCTGTGATCGGAACTGGCTTGTTCCTTGGCATCTTGCTGGCCGCCCCGCCGGTATCGCCGCTGGCTACCGGCCTGCCAGGCCTTGGGCTGCTTGGCCTGACCGTGCTGCTTGCCCTGCACCCCGACCGGGCGACGGCGCTGATTCCACTGCGGTCAATGGCCTTCGGCATGGGCTTCAAGACCATGCTGGTGACCGGCCTGCTCGGCTTCGCCGGGGCTGCCATGATCTTCCCGCTGTTCATCCCGTCGCGCTGGCACCGCCCGCGCGCCGAGGAAGAGGATGAGGAGGACGACTCCGTGCTGTCCACCGTCAGCGGCTTGCTTACCTGAGCCGCTGCCAGGAACGGCGCTGGGCTGCCGCCCGGGCGGACAGCCCGGGGATGGCAGCCCAGTGGCCAGGTGGAGACCGGGCGCCCGGTTAGTGGCTGGCGGCGAACTGTTCCGACTCGGTGGACCCGGCAAGCGCCACCGTGGACGAGTTCGGCGTGATGGCGGAGGCAACCAGGTCGAAGTAACCGGTCCCCACCTCGCGCTGGTGGCGGGTGGCGGTGTAGCCGTCGGCCTCGGCGGCGAACTCGCTGTCCTGCAGCCGCACATAGGCTGGCATGCCCTCGGTGACGTAGCCGCGCGCCAGCTCGAACATTGAGTAGTTGAGCGCGTGGAACCCGGCCAGGGTGATGAACTGGAACTTGTAGCCCATCGCGCCCAGTTCCCGCTGGAACTTCGCGATGGTGGCGTCGTCGAGGTGCTTGTGCCAGTTGAACGAGGGCGAGCAGTTGTAGGCGAGTAGCTGATCGGGGTATTCCGCCTTGATCGCCTCGGCGAACTCGCGCGCCTCCGCCAGGTCAGGGGTGGAGGTCTCCATCCACAGCAGATCCGAGTACGGGGCATAGGCGAGCCCGCGGGCGACCGACGCCGCCATGCCGTTGCGCACCCGGAAGAACCCCTCCGCGGTGCGTTCCCCGGTCACGAACCGCTGGTCGCGCTTGTCGGAGTCGCTGGTGATCAGCGTGGCGGAATGCGCGTCTGTCCGGGCCACCACGATGCTCGGCACGCCGCAAACGTCGGCGGCCAGGCGCGCGGCGTTAAGCGTCTTAATATGCTGGCTGGTCGGGATGAGGACCTTGCCGCCGAGGTGACCGCATTTCTTCTCCGAGGCGAGCTGGTCTTCCCAGTGCACCCCGGCGGCACCAGCCGCGATCATGGCCTTCATCAGCTCGAACGCGTTCAGGACCCCGCCGAAGCCCGCTTCGGCGTCGGCGACGATCGGGGCGAGCCAGGTGTCCGGCGTCGCGGGCGCGCCGCCCGACTCGGCCCAGGTGATCTGGTCTGCCCGCATCAGGGCGTTGTTGATCCGGCGAACCACCTGGGGCACCGAGTTGGCTGGGTAGAGGCTCTGGTCGGGGTAGGTCTGCCCGGCCAGGTTCGCGTCCGCGGCAACCTGCCATCCCGACAGGTAGATCGCGGGCAGGCCGGCCCGGACCTGCTGGACCGCCTGGTTGCCGGTAACCGCGCCGAGCGAGGGCACGAAGTCTTTCTCGTGCAGCAGCCGCCACAGCCGCTGGGCGCCCATCCGGGCCAGGGTGTGCTCCTCCTGCACCGACCCGCGCAGCCGGACCACGTCCGCGGCAGAGTACGTTCGCTCGGTGCCACGCCAGCGCTCGCTGGTCGCCCACTCCCGGCGAAGCCGCGTTACCTGCTCGCCGAACCGGCTGTCCGCTGCCCGGCCGTTGCCATTGGGGGTGGTGTGGCCATTACTGCTGGGGGTGCCCTCGAGGCGACGATCGTTCATTGGTCCTCCCGACGCATGTCCCCTGGGTTCATGACCCCAGCCTGCCCGGCGCGCCTGGACAGCACCATGAATCGGGGTTTAAATATCGGCAATCTTTCAGCTAAAGTGAAGATGTGACAGACTTCCTTAATGAAGAAGCTCCATCATTTCCGTCACGTGGTCTAGACCTTACGACGTTCGGCCAGCGGCTGCGCCATCTCCGGCGCGCTCGCGGCATCACCCTGGCCGAGCTTGGTGCCCGGGTCGGCCGGGCCCCCTCGGCGCTCTCGCTGCTGGAGAACGGCCGCCGCGAGCCGAAGCTGTCCCTCATCGAATCGCTTGCCAGGGCGTTGTCGGTGTCCACGGAGGAACTGCTGCGGCGGCAGCCGCCGAGCCGGCGCGCGCAGCTTGAGATCACGCTGGAGGAGGCGCAGCGCGATCCGCTCTTCCGTGACCTGGGGCTGCCGTATGTGAAGGCGGGCGCGCGGGTGCCGAACGACATGCTGGAACACGTGGCCGGGCTGTACGCAGAGCTGCGGCGGCAGCGCACGCGGCCCACGGCGACCCCCGAGGAGGCGCGGATCGCCAACGCCGAACTGCGCGGCGCGATGCGCGAGCGCGGTAACTACTTCCCCGAAATCGAGCAGCTGGCATCGCGGGCGCTGGCGGCGTCCGGGTACCGCGGTGGCGCGCTGTCCCAGAGCACCCTGATGGCGCTGGTGGGCCACCACGGTTTCACCGTCTCCTACGCAGGTGACCTGCCCCGGTCGGTGCGTTCCGTCACCGATTTGCGGCACCGGCGCATCTACCTCAAGCAGGAATCGGTCGGAATGCACTCGCCGCGGACCATCCTGCTGCAGACCCTGGGCCACTTCCTGCTCGATCATGAGATCCCGCGCGATTTCGCCGACTTCCTCCGGCAGCGGGTGGAGGCGAACTACTTCGCGGCCGCGGTGCTGGTGCCGGAACAGGTTGCTGCCGGGTTCCTTGCCGACGCCAAACAGGCACGCCAGCTGTCGGTGGAAGACCTGCGGGATGTGTTCTCGGTCTCCTACGAGATGGCGGCCCACCGGTTCACCAACCTCGCCACCCACCATCTCGGGCTGCCGTGCCATTTCGTGAAGAACGATGAGGGTGGGGTCATCTATAAGGCGTACGAGAACGATGAGCTCGGGCTGCCGGCCGATGATTCAGGCGCGATCGAGGGGCAGCGGATGTGCCGGCAGTGGTCTGGCCGGCAGGTGTTCTCCTCGGCGGACCCGTTCTCGCCCTACTACCAGTACACCGACACGCCGACGGGTACCTACTGGTGCGTGGCTCATGTGGACCCGGTCCGCGACCGCGGGTTCGCGATCACGCTGGGTACGCCGTACGAGCATTCCCGCTGGTTCCGGGGCCGCGAAACGGTGCTGCGGCGGGTCTCCCGCTGCCCTGGCAGCGACTGCTGCCAGCGGCCGCCGGCGGGGCTCGCGACCCGGTGGGAGGGCATGGCCTGGCCGTCCGCCCGCGCTCACTCGCACATCCTGTCCGCCCTGCCGACCGGGAGCTTCCCCGGTGTGGACGAGACCGAGGTCTATGAGTTCCTCGACCGTCACGCCACCAGCTGAACCCAGCCCCAGCGCAGCTGAACCCCGCCCCGGGCCGGGCTCAGCCCCAGCCTCTGCGCAGGGGCGGGTAGCCGACGTAGTTCTCGGCCAGGCCGACCGCGGCGGCGCGGGACGTGGTCACGTACCGAAGCTGCGCGAGCTGGAGCGCTGCCTCCATGGCGTCGGCCCCCGGCGTGCGGTGCAGCATCGAGGTCATCCACCACGAGAAGTGGGTGGCGCGCCAGACCCGGCGCAGGACGGTCCCGGAGTAGCGGTCGGCAAGCCGCTCGTCCGCGTGCAGCAGCAGGGCTTCCATTGCGTCAGCGAGCACGGTCACGTCGGCCATGGCCAGGTTCAGGCCCTTGGCCCCGGTGGGCGGGACAATGTGGGAGGCGTCCCCGGCCAGGAACAGCCGCCCGTAGCGCATCGGCGCGCTGACGAAGCTGCGCATGGGCGTGATGGCCTTGTCCAGCACCGGGCCTTCCTTCAGCTCCCACCCCGGCAGCGCGAACCGGCGCCGGAGATTGTCCCAGACCCGCTGGTCTGGCCAGTCCTCGATCCGGGCGTCCGGGGCGACCTGCAGGTACAGCTTGCTGATCTGCGGGGTCCGCAGGCTGTGCAGGGCGAAACCATCGGGGTGGTGACAGTAGATGAGCTCGTCGGTTGAGGGCGGCACATCGGCGAGGATCCCGAGCCACGCATAGGGATAGTCCCTGTCGGTGACGGTGAGCAGGCCGCCCGGGACGGCCTGCCTGCTGATCCCGTGGAAGCCGTCACAGCCCGCGATGACGTCGCAGGTGAGTTCGTGCCGCCTCCCGTCTGCCGCCGTGTAGGCCAGCACCGGCCGGTGTGAATCAAGGTCCGCCACCTCGGTGCCGGAAATGTCGAATTCCAGCTGCCCGCCATCTGCCAGCCGCCGGGCGATCAGGTCCTTGACCACTTCCGTCTGGGCGTACACGGTGACGGTGCGGCCGCCGGTCAGGTCCCGGAAGTCCAGGTGGTGCCGCTCCCCGGCGAACTGCAGATGTATCCCGCCATGTTCCAGGCCCTCACGGTCGAGCCGGTCAGCGAGGCCCGCCTCGCGCAGCAGCCTCACCGTGCCGTCTTCCAGCACCCCGGCCCGCTGCCGCGCCTCGCAGTAAGCACGGCTGCGGATCTCCACCACCACCGAGTCGATGCCACGCCGCGCCAGCAGGTGCGACAGCAGGAGCCCGGCTGGGCCCGCGCCGATGATTCCTACCTGTGTGCGCATGGTTCAGAAGGGGTAGCTGGCGATTTCTCCCCGCAGCGTGACCCAGCGGGTGTCGGTGAACGCGTCCAGGTTGGCGCTGCCGCCGAAGCGGGCGCCCGTTCCGGAGGCGAGGACTCCGCCGAACGGGGTGTTCGGGGCGTCATCCACGGTCTGGTCGTTGATGTGCACGATCCCGGTGGGAATCCGCCGGGCGAGGTCAAGGCCGCGCATCACGTCGCTGGTGAGAATGCCGAGCGACAGGCCGTACTCGCTGTCGGCGGCGAGCTTGGCCGCCTCGCCCGGGGTCGAGAACCGCATCACCGGCGCCACCGGGCCAAACACCTCGCCGGCGTAGGCGGGCATGGCGGGTGCGACCTCGGCGAGCACGGTGGGCTGGTAGAACAGCCCCTCATACGTGCCCCCGGCCGCGAGCCGCGCGCCCGCGTCCACGCTGGCGGTGACCAGGCCGTGAATCTTGTCGCGCTGGCGCTCGTCGATGATCGGGCCGAGTGCCACCGGCTCGGTGGCCGGATTGCCCACCGGCAGGTTCGCCGCCTTCCCGGCCAGCTGGGAGACGTAGTCGTCGTACACGGCCTCATGCACGAGGTGGCGGCCCGTGGTCATGCAGATCTGGCCCTGGTGCAGGAAGGAACCCCACGCACCCGCGGAGGCGGCCTTGGTCACGTCGGCATCATCGAGGACGATCAGCGCCGAGTTGCCGCCGAGTTCCAGGTGGCAGCGCTTGAGATGCTGGGCCGCCAGCTGGCCGACCCGGCGCCCAGCGGCAGTGGAACCGGTGAAGGAGATAACCCGGACCGCGGGGTCGCCGATCAGCGCCTCCCCCACCCCGGGACCCCCCGGCAGCACATGCAGCAGCCCGCCGGGCAGGCCGGCCTCCTCGAAAACCCGGGCGAGGGCCACGCCGCCACAGACGGCGGTGCGGGGGTCGGGCTTGAGGACGACTGCGTTGCCCAGCGCCAGCGCGGGCGCCACCGAGCGGATGGCGAGGATCTGCGGGAAGTTGAAGGGCGCGATCACGGCCACGACCCCAGCCGGCACCCGCTCGGCGAAGCTGAGATGCGGCGACTCGCTCGGCAGCAGCTCCCCGTACGCCCGCGACGGCAAGGTGGCGGCCTCGTACACCTCTTCGGTGGCCACATGCGTCTCGAACTGCGCGGCGGGGCCGATCTTGCCACCTTCCCGGATGCTCCACTGCTCGATCTCGGCGGCGTGTGTCTTCCAGAGATCGCCTGCGCGGCGCAGCACCGCCGACCGTTCCGTGTGCGGGAGCGCGGCCCAGGCCGGCTGGGCGGCGGCGGCCGCGGTGGTGGCCATGGCCACATCCGCAGGGGAGGCGATCCCGGTGCTGCCAAGCTGCGATCCGGTCGCCGGCTCGAGCACCGGAGCCTCACCGCCCCCAGCCCGCTTCCAGCCGCCGGAGTAGATCTTCCCTTGCCAGGATGCGTCATCCAGGAACGCCACGGGCCCTCCTCGGCTGTGGGCGGTGCACGCCCAAAACGTGCGTGTCGCGAACAATGGTTCTTAACACGAACATGGCGAATCTAGGTGAATGCGTACCCGGGTGTCAACGAGACCCGGTGAGACCCGCTGGGCGGCCAGTTCCCCGGCATCGCTAGGCGATCCTGGCCGGTCATGCTAGGCCTTATACATGAATCAGCAGCCGCACCAGGTGCCCACGGACGTGGCCGCCCGCGCCGAGGCGGAAGGCATCTCCCTCGTCTGGTTCCTCTACGCCGATCATGGCGGGATCATCCGCGGCAAGGCGGCGTCGGCCGCGATGCTGCCGGCCCGCATGGTCACCGGGATCGGGCACACGGTCGCCATGATGGCGATGTCCATGATGGACCACCTGCAGCCGGTGGAAGGCATGGGCCCCGTCGGTGAGATCCGCCTCCTGCCCGACCCGGCCACCTTCACCCCGCTGCCCTACGCCCCGGGCGCCGCCGCCATGCTTGCCGACCAGGTCCAGCCGGGCGGAGAGCGCTGGGACGGATGCGCCCGCACCTACCTCAAACAGGCCATCGCCGAACTGGCCACCGAGGGTTACGCGGCGACGGCCGCGTTCGAGCCGGAGTTCACCCTCGGCCGCCGCGAGGCAGACCCGGCTGGCGGGCCGGACCGGCTTGTGCCCATCGACGACAGCCTGTGCTACTCGGCCACCGGCTTCCATCTCGCCCACGACTACACCCAGGCGCTGCTCGGCGCGCTGGAAGCGCAGGGCCTGCAGGTGGAGCACTACTACCCGGAACTCGGGCACGGCCAGCAGGAGATGTCGATCCGGCACGGCCCAGCCCTGCGGGCGGCCGACAACCACGTGCTCTACCGGGAAACCGTGCGCGGCGTCGCGTTCCGGCAGGGACTGTGGGCGAGCCTGGCGCCCAAGCCCATCCCCGACCAGGCCGGCAACGGCACCCACCTGCACCTGTCCCTGCGCGATGCCCGGCCGGGCGGCCAGCCGGGAGCCGACCCGGTCTTCTACGACGCCGGTGACCGCTACCTGCTGTCGCATACCGGCTACCACTTCATCGGCGGCCTGCTCGCCCACCTGCCCGCGCTCACCGCGCTGACCTGCGGCAGCGTCAACAGCTACCGGCGGCTCGCGCCGCAGATGTGGAGCAGCGCCTACACCGTCTACGGCATGGACAACCGTGAGGCGGCGGTCAGGATCTGCTCCCCGATGCGCGACGACCCGGCCGCCTCGGTGAACCTCGAGCTGAAGCCGTCGGATTCCAGCGCCAACCCCTACCTGGCTCTCGGCGCGTGCATTCATGCCGGACTGGACGGGATACGCCGCAAGCTTGATCCGGGTGAAGCGGTCAACGTGGACCCTGCCCTTCTTTCCGACACCGAACGGCATTCGCGGGGTGCTCACCGTCTCCCCACCTCCCTTGATGAGGCGCTGGACGCCTTGGAGGGCGATGAGCTGCTCATGGAGTCACTCGGTGACCTGCGGCGGCGGGCTTACCTGGCGGTCAAGCGGTCCGAAGCGGCCCTGTTCGCGGGCGCCGACCCCGCCTTCGAGTGCTTCGAGCACTTCAGGAAGATCTAGCGCCATATTGCGTCTGGCCAGGCAGAACATGTCTCAGACCACCCCCTGGGCCGAGTCCGGGCCGTCAGCCGCGCTGCCGAGAACATGGTCGATCGCCGCCCGCATCTTGTCCCTGGCGCTCGGCATGAGGTGGGTGTAGACCGCCAGCGTGAACGCCGCCGACGCGTGCCCGAGGTATTCCGAAAGCGCCTTGATGTCCACCCCGTTGGCCAGGGGCCGGTTGTCTCACGTCAGTGGCTGGTCGCTCGGGTACTTTGGCCCGCCGGGTCGCTAGGCCACTGTCCGGACGCACCGGACGGGCTCTCGACCCCACCTGGCGCCGCAGAGATGTGCCCCCTACCGGCGCCGTGCGAATGCCTTATGCACGGCCCTAGCTAGCGCCGAAGCGCCAGAGTCGGCTGGACGGGGCTCCCAGCCCTCACGCTGCGGGGACGTTGGGAGTCAGCTTCGGGCCAACCTGGCTGTCCCATGCGAACGGGTGGTAAGAGCCATGGGCTGGGTTGCGTGCCGCGAACGCCTGTCCGCACGGTGGCTCGTGCAGCGCTGGCGTGGGCCATAGCAACGCGAGTTCAGCTTGCGCGATGGGAACCTCTGGTTGCCGGTCATCTCCGGGAGAAGTCATACAAGATCCCGCGGCCACGGCCGACCAGCGGATGGCACGCTTCGGGCCGGTCATGACTCACCGCCCGGCTGGCTCTCGTCCTCGCCGCCGATCCGGTCGATGATGTCGAGCAGCGCCTGCGCCCAGACCTGGAGCCGTCCCATGTCGGCGGCCATGTCGAAAGTGGATTCGTAGGTGACGTCCCAGAGCCTGCCCAGCAGATCCCGGGCACGCTTGGCATCGCGCTGCTCGGACTGGGTGAGGGCGGTCACCGGGACCACCGCTCCGGGGCCGTCGTGGGGCCGTCGCAGGACTCAATTCGTCCAACGTCAGCCAACGCTTGCCAACGAGTGAAACCGCAGACCAGAGTTGGTTTCCAGCGGAGCGCGCTGGCTCGCCTGGGCCGTGTGTCACTTCAGCAGGAGCTAGACCGATTCGGCCCAATCCCCTGATCGTCGCGGCCCGCGCCGATCCCGGCGGGCGCTGCCGATGTCCAAAACGGGTGGGATCTGACCGGCCCTGCAAGTGTGACCTGTAATTTGGCCCAGTTTGTGTTTGTCCCTATTGCCCGATATGGGACCATGGCCCTGCCAGAGATCGCAGGCTGCGCGAGACTCCAGGGATTTAGCCATGGCTCGCGTGAAGGGGAGGCACGCGCATGGTGGAGGTCCAGAACTTCGCGTTCGGCCTGCTCAACCCAGTTCTCGCCTACGTGATGTCGTGCTTGGGCTGCTTCCTCGGCCTGCAGTGCACGACCCGCGCCCGGGCGCTGGCGGGCATGGCCCGCGCCCGGTGGCTGCTGCTCGCGGGCGTCTCGATTGGCACCACCGGAATCTGGGTGATGCACTTCATCGCCATGCTCGGGTTCAGCATCCCGGGCGGGGCGATCCAGTACAACGTGCCGGTGACCATCCTCAGCATGCTGATCGCCGTGGCTGTCGTCAGCATTGGCCTGCTTATCGTCGGGTTCGGCGGCGAGGGGCAGGGCCCGCTGCTGCTCGGTGGCACGATCATCGGCCTCGGTGTGGCGAGCATGCACTACATGGGCATGTGGGCCATGCGCATGCCGGACACGATGGGGTACAACGCGGGCCTGCTGGCGCTGTCGGTCGTCATCGCCATCGTCGCCGGCACCGCGGCACTGTGGGCGGCGCTGCGCCTGCGGCGGCTGTGGTCCACCTTCGCCGCGTCACTGATCATGGGCGTGGCCGTAAGCGGGATGCACTACACGGGCATGGCCGCCCTGCGTGTGTACGCGGCCAGGCCTGGCGAAGGCATGGCGGCGATGGGGAGCGGGGCCAGTGGGGCGTCCTTCCTGCTGCCCCTGATCATGGGCATCAGCGTGCTGGCGTTCCTGGTTACCGCGATCGTTACCCTGGCGCCCACCGAAGCGGAGATTCGCGAGGACGCTGAGCTCATGGAGCGCATCGCCAGGCTGTCCAGAGACACAGCGAACAGGCGGCAGCTGTAAGTTGCCTGCATGACCGACACAGCTACCAGCCCCTCCGTTCAGGGCGAGGTTCCGCCGCTGGCAGAGGCGGCCCCGACGGCCGCGGCTGCCGAACGGGCCAACGCCAGGGCGCTTGTGGAGGCTGCCCGCCGCGCCGAGGAGACCCGGCAGGCACCTGAGCTTCACGTACCCAAGCTGGTCACCTCCCGCCACTTCCGTGGCGAGAGCCCGCTGGACGAGATCGCGGACGCCGTGAACAGGTTCTGCGGGTCCATGTGGGTCTTCCTCGGCATCACGACCGGGATCGTGGTCTGGCTGTTCGCGGGCAACGTCGTCGGGTTCGACAAAGACCCCCTGGCCGCTGCTGCTCACCCTTCTCAACTTGCCCCAGCTGTCCATAATGATCTCGTTGCAGGTCAGCGCGAACCGGGCACAGTCAGCCAGCGACAAGCGCGCGATAGCTGATCACGAGACGCTGATCTCCCTGCACACCATGGCCAGGCAGCAGATCGACACTCTGCACGGTCAGGACCGTATCCTGGCCAAACTGGACAATTTCGACATGCCAGGCCAGCAGCACGCGATCGCAGAGACCGTGAGCAAGATCCTCCAGCGGGTCGGGGGTGGCCCCGTCACCCGATGATCGCGTCACCGGAGCGGGCCAGCCTGACCAGCGCAGCAATGGTGCCCGCCATTTCCCTGGTGCTCGTGACAGCGATTGCTGGCTGCGGGGGAAGCCGCCATGGCACCCCGAGCACGGCCCAGCAGCAGGCGGCTGCCACGTTTCTGAAAACTACGTGCGCCCGAACGGCCGGGTCGCCCCGTCCCTGGTCACGGACCCGATGCTGCGCGGGTGCTGACCGCGCCGAGGCGCCGCCAGATGGTGACCCGGTCGTGGCTACCGGCCGATCGGTGTCCCTCACCCGCTGTGTGGGCGGTAGCGTCACCTCACACGCGATTGGCGAGGAGGACCCATGGGCGAGTCTCTCGACGGCACCCGGATCGCAGTCTGCTGCGGTGGCGGCTCGGCTGAGGCGGAGGTTTCGCGGGTGACCGGGCGCATGGTCGCTGAAGCGCTGGAACGGTGCGGCGCCAAGGTCATGGTCGTGGAGCCCGATGGGGCCTTGATCGATCTTCTCCGTGCCGGGGAAGCCGACGTGGTGTTCCCAGCCCTGCACGGGCCACTGGGGGAGGACGGGTGCCTGCAGGGCGTCCTCGAGTATCACCAGGTGCCCTACGTCGGAAGCGGGGTGCAGGCGAGTGCGTGCGCCAACGACAAGATCATCGCCAAGCGGCTGTTCCGTGACGCTGGCCTGCCGGTAGCCCGCGACGTGGTGGTGCACCGGAGCGACAGCACCCGCGAGGCGGTAGCACGGGTGCAGGCAGCGGTCGGTGATGATGTCGTGGTCAAGCCTGCGCGCCAAGGCTCAGCGATCGGGGTGAGCTTCGCCCGTGGGCCGGGCGCGATGGCGGCTGCGATGGACGCGGCGTTCGCGCTGGACCACGACCTGCTGGTGGAAGAGCGCATCGAGGGCAGTGAAATCACCGCCGGAGTGATCGACCTCGGCGACCCGCAGCCCTTCCCGCTGATCGACATCCGGACCCCCGCCGGCACCTGGTACGACTACGAGCACCGCTACACGCCGGGTCTTTCCGAGCACGTCATCCCGGCGCCGCTGCCGGACGATGTGTACGCACGGGTGCAGGAGACGGCCGTGGCCGCTCACAGCGTGATCGGATGCCGTCATCTCTCCCGTGTCGATTTCGTTGTTTCCGGCGCCGTCCGGATCGCCCTGCTCGAGGTCAACACGATGCCTGGAATGACGCCGACCAGCCTGTATCCGGATGCAGCGCGCCACGCCGGCCACCCATTTGACGCCCTGGTATCAGCCTTCGTGCTCGACGCCCTCGGCCGCAGGCCCTGACGCGCGGGCCCCGCGGCCACAGGCCGGCGGCGCCTATACCGGCGCGCCCTCCCGGTGAGCTTCCCCCGCACTGTCGAGCACAGGCAGTTCGGAGACATTCGCGCCCGCCTCAGCCAGGGCTGCACGAGAAACACGCCAGTGATGGCCGCACAGCCAGAGATCCACTGGGCCCCTGGTTTCTGTCGCAGGCATCACAGCCTTCGCCACGGGCTTTGCCGCGCAGCAGCAGGCACGGTCAGGAATGACGGTCAGCGTGTCCGCCAGCGGAAGGCTGGCGAGAGGGTGATGCGCGTGGCTCTGCCCGGCCCCGGGAGCCTTCTCGTGGCCACCGGTCTCGCGAGGCGGAAAACTGACGCTCATGGCAGGAGGGTCGCACGAAATCGATCACCTGACTAGGGCCATTTTTACCGATGTCACTGACGAAGGGCTGTAAACGCGCCAGTCCGCCCACACCGGGATGACATTTTCTCCCGCCCCAGCGGCATCGCGGTGAGAGCGGAACCTGAGCGGCCCGGAATGCGTCGAAATAGCGCCATATTTTTCTACCCACCGGGGAGCGAGATCATGCCGTTCAAGCTTTCTTCAACTGGTTGGTCCCTGGCTGCGGGCGCAACATCGGCCGCGCTCCTGATCGGGGCGTTCGCGCTGGGCGCCGGCCAGGGGAACGCCCCTTCCGCGGCGGCGGGGACCGGGGTCTCACGGGGCAGCACCCCAGCGCCTGGCGCGGGCGCCGCCAGGATCACGGTCACCGGCACCGGCTCCGTGTCGGGCACGCCGAATCAACTGCAGCTGTCGATGGGGGTGCAGACCAGCGGATCGACGGTCAGCGCCGCCCTGCAGAGCGCCAACCAGGCGGTACGCTCGGTCACCCAGGCGCTGGGCCGCAGCGGGGTGCGGGCATCGGATATCCAGACCAGCGGGCTCTCGATCCAGCCCAACTATGGCAACAGTTCGCCGGCACCTGTCAGCTACGCCGTCAGTGAGTCGATCAACGTCACACTCCGGCACCTCACGAGTGCGGGCACCCAGGTCAACGACGCCGTGCGGGCAGGTGGCAACGCCACCGTCGTGGATGGCGTGTCGCTCGACCTGACCGATACCAGTACGCTGCTCGCCTCCGCCCGGGCAAAGGCCGTCGCCGACGCGAAGACGAAGGCGGGACAGTATGCCCGGGCACTCGGTATGACCCTCGGTCCGGTGGTGAGCGTGTCGGAATCGCAGCCATCGCAGCCATTCCCGGTGTTCGGCCAGGCTTACGCCACGGGTGCCAAGTCCGTGCCAGTACCGGTTCACCCAGGCAGCCGCCAGCTCAGCGTGACCGTGACCGCCGTCTTCGCACTCGGCTGAAAAGGCCGCTAGTCCATGCCTCCTGTACGAGGGCACAAGGCATGGGCTGAGGCGATCACCAGATGAGGAGGCGTGCGGCTTGTGCGGGGGCAGCTTGATTCGTGCGGGTTACCAGGCGGCGGCGATCGCCGTTTGCGGGGCGGAGCCGGGCAGCGCGGTGAAGCGGGCCCGGTCGAGCCGGCCGAAGGTGTCGCAGCTAACCAGCAGGTGGCTGCCCGTGGCGTCGATCGCTGGCAGTTCGCAAGGTGTGACGTACCAGCCGGGGGAGCCTGGGTCCGCGGAGTACGCCGCGCGTTCGGCGAGCAGCGTCCGCAACGGGTGCCCGGTCCGGGCAGACAGCTCGACGATCCCTCCCACTACCGTGCCTTGACGGACGTGGCCGGCGCCGCTGTAGGTCACCGATGCGATCACCGTGGCGCCGTCCGGGTTGAGCAGCGCGGACTGCACAGAATCTCCTCCGGTGGAGACCGGCAGGATCCGCCGGGCCCGCATCAGGTTCCCTCCCGCGGCGGTGGTGTCGAGCGCCCACAGGCCCGCGGCCGAGGTGGCGGCCGGCCTGGTGTCCTGCCAGAAGAACCCCAGTTCACGGCCGTGATCGGCCCATGACAGCTGCGTTGGCAGTCCGCTCCGGGCTGTGGTCCAGGTCCGGGCGGCGCCGGTGGCCAGCGTCGCGACCTCGACCGCCCCGTGCTGACCGCCGCTGAACTGGATGGCCATCGCAAGCTCGCGGCCGTTGGGGCTGACCGCGATGGCATCGAGGTATTCCCCGGCAGGCAGCGGCCGCACGGGCAGCGAGGTCAGCCGGGCGGAATGGCCGCCGGCCATGACACGCAGCAGATAGAACCGGGTCTTGGGGACCGAGAAAAGGGCGAGGACGAAGGCGCGGCGGCTGCCCGCCGCGGCGATCTGGGACATCTTCGGGTCGATCCCAGGTGGCAGCGGAATCGCGGTGAGGATCTTCCCAGTCCTTGAGTCGCGGACCTCGGCAACTGGCCGGGCGTGGTCAGCGATGACGTAGTAGGGCGGCATGCCGGCGTCCGCGGCAGCTGCGGGCCCCGGGCGGGCGGCGGCGGCGGCAAGCAGAAGACCGGGCGGCTCGGACCCGCCTCCCGGCACCGCCGGCCCGGCGCCTGGCCCCGCCGCCCACACGCCTGCGATGAGCGCGACGGCTGCCATCACCGACACCGCGCGCGCGGCCACCCGGCGGCGCCTTCTGCGCGCCCCAAGCCGGAAGATGCCAGCGGCATCGACGGCATCCCCGGCGACCGGGTCAGCCTGCTCGTGGAAGGCTGAGGCGAGTTTGATCCGCAGCTCATCGTCAGTCAGCATGGTGTGTCCTTTCCTTCTGGCCGGCCCCGGTCTGAAGTTCTGGCGCGTCCTGCAAGGCGACCCGCAATCGCGCCAGGGCGCGGTGGGTGTGGGACTTCACGGTGCCGACGGTGCATCCCAGCACGGCCGCTGTCTCGTTCACCGAACGGTCCTCCCAGAACCGCAGCACGAGGACGGCACGCTGTTGCACGGGCAGCAGTTGGCACGCGCGCAGCAGCACCTGCCGGTCGAGCACCGCCGTCGCGACGTCGCCAGCAGCAGCCGACGGCAGGTCCCCAAGGTCGCCCGCGAAGGACTCAGCGTGGCGGCGGCGCCTGGCCCGCCACCGGTCCCGCGCCAGGTTCACCAGGACCGCCCTGGTGTATCCCTCCGGCCGGTGACGGGCCGCAGACCAGCGGCCAGCCGACCGCAGCAGGGCCGTCTGGACCAGATCCTCGGCGTCTTGCCAGTCGCCGGTGAGCAACAGGGCGAAGCCCAGCAGCCGTCCGCCATCGCGGGCCGCGAACGCCTCGAATTCCGCCTCGTCCCCACCCGCCGTGCCCCAGTGCGCTCCTCGTAGTCTCACTCCTGGCATGACGACCCCCGCCATCGCTGGGTTGTCCTGACGGAACGACCAATAGTGAACCGCAACAAGACGGGAACACCACCAGGACCCATGCCACACGATGCGGAAGCAGGTGTGCGGTTAAAGCGTTAGATCGCTGGGGTCCTCCTGACCATCCTTGTTGTGAGCCGCGCGCTGACATGGAGACTGCCGCTTTGACATCCTCGCTCGCTGAGCTGCGGGCCAGCCTGACCGGGCTTATGGTGCGCGATCAGCACGTAGTAGCCCGCCGGGTGGAGCGGGCCGCCGCGCTGCGCGACACCAGAGCGCGGGAGCGGGCGCTAGCCCGTGTGCGTGCCGAGGTGGCGGCGGCAGCGGACCGCGCTGAGGCCCGCAGGCGCGCGGTGCCCGCAGTCACCTACCCACCCGAGCTTCCGGTCAGCCAGCGCCGGGACGAGATCTCCGCGGCCATCCGGGACAACCAGGTGGTGATCATCGCCGGCGAGACCGGCTCCGGCAAGACCACCCAGCTTCCGAAGATCTGCCTTGAGCTCGGCCGCGGCGTGACGGGCCAGATCGGTCACACCCAGCCGCGCCGGATCGCTGCCCGCACCGTCGCGCAGCGGATCTCCGACGAACTCCACACCGAACTCGGCACCGCGGTCGGGTACACCGTGCGGTTCGCCGACACTTCCAGTGACGCCACGCTGGTCAAGGTGATGACCGATGGCATCCTGCTGACCGAGCTTCAGCGCGACCGGCAGCTGTTGCGCTACGACACCCTCATCATCGACGAGGCACACGAGCGCAGCCTGAACGTCGACTTCATCCTCGGCTACCTGAAACAGCTGCTGCCCCGCAGGCCCGATCTCAAGGTCATCATCACCTCGGCCACGATCGACCCGCAGCGTTTCAGCGACCACTTCTCGGGCGCGCCGGTGATCGAGGTGTCGGGCCGCACCTACCCGGTGGAGGTGCGCTACCGGCCGCTCTCCGACCCAGATGACCGGCAGGAAGAACCGAAAGACCAGCTACAAGGCATTTGCGACGCGGTGGCAGAACTTCAGGCGGAAGGGCCCGGCGACATTCTCGTCTTCCTCAGCGGCGAGCGGGAGATCAGGGACACCGGCGATGCGCTGGCAGACACCGTGGGCCTCGATGTGCTGCCGCTTTATGCCCGGCTGTCAGTTGCTGAGCAGTACCGGGTGTTCCAGCCGCATCGCGGGCGGCGGGTGGTGCTGGCTACCAACGTGGCGGAGACCTCACTGACAGTCCCGGGCATCAAGTACGTGATCGACCCGGGCACCGCGCGGGTCTCCCGATACAGTCACCGGACCAAGGTTCAGCGGCTGCCGATCGAGGTGATCTCCCAGGCGTCGGCGAACCAGCGCAAGGGCCGGTGCGGGCGCACTTCCAACGGGGTGTGCATCCGGCTCTACAGCGAAGAGGATTTCGCCTCGCGCCCGGAATTCACCGAGCCGGAGATCCTGCGCACCAACCTGGCGTCGGTCATCCTGCGGATGGCCGCGCTCGACCTTGGCGAGGTGGCGGACTTCCCGTTCATCGACCGGCCGGACTCGCGCAATGTCGCCGATGGTGTGCGCCTGCTGGAAGAGCTCGGGGCCATCTCGCCGGGGCGGGGAAAGCGCCGGCTGACCGACGTGGGGCGGAAACTCGCCGAGCTTCCGGTGGACCCACGTCTCGGCCGGATGATCGTCGAGGCGGGACACAACGGGTGCGCCCGCGAGGTGCTGATCATCACCGCTGGGCTGTCCATTCAGGACCCGAGGGAACGGCCGGCGGAATCCCGCGAGGCCGCCGACGCCATGCACGCCCGTTTCGCCGAGCCGGGGTCGGACTTCCTGGCCTACCTGCGGCTCTGGGACTACCTGCGCGGCCGGAAGCGTGAACTGTCTGCGTCGGCGTTCCGCCGGATGTGCCGCCGCGAGTACCTGCATTACCTGCGGGTGCGGGAGTGGCAGGACGTGTACGGCCAGCTCAGGGAGGCGGCCAGGGATCTCGGCATTTCCGCGGAACCAGAAACTCATTTCCCGGCGGACCTTGCGGACCGGGTGCACATATCGCTGCTGGCTGGCCTGCTGTCCCACATCGGGATGAAGGACGCCGACCAGGAGTCCCGCGGCAAACGGCGCCCGCTGACCGAGTTCGCCGGGGCGCGCGGGGCCCGCTTCGCGATCTTCCCGGATTCGGCGCTGGCGAAGAAGCCGCCGCAATGGGTGGTCGCGGCCGAACTGGTCGAGACGTCCCGGCTGTGGGCCAGGACCGCGGCGCGCATCGAGCCGGAATGGGCCGAGCCGCTCGCCGGGCATCTGGTCCGGCGCACGTACAGCGAGCCGCACTGGGACGCTCGGCGTGGGGCGGTGATGGCGTCGGAGAAGGTGACCCTGTACGGCCTGCCGGTTGTGGTGGCGCGGCAGGTCAACTACGGGCGCATTGACCCGGCGGCGGCCCGGGACCTGTTCATCCGGCACGCCCTGGTCGAGGGCGACTGGCAGACCCACCACGAGTTCTTCCAGCACAACCGGGACCTGCTCGACGAGGCCGGGGAACTGGAGCGCAAGGCCAGGCGGCGCGGAATCGTCGCCGACGACGATGCCCTGTTCGGCTTCTACGACGAGCGGATACCGGAGTCCGTGACATCCGCCAGGCACTTCGACAGCTGGTGGAAGAAAGCGCGGGCAGCCGACCCCGGCCTGCTGACCTTTTCTCCCGCCGAACTGGTCGGCCCGGCCGCCGGGGAGATCCACCCCGGCGATTACCCAAGTTCGTGGGCCGAGTTTCCGGTGTCGTATGAGTTTGCACCGGGGGAGCCGGATGACGGCGTGACGGTCGATATCCCGCTCGCGACGCTCAACCAGGTGACTGGCCAGGAGTTCAGCTGGCAGGTGCCTGGCCTGCGCGAGGAACTGGTGACGGAGCTGATCCGCTCGCTGCCCAAGCAACTGCGCACCGCGTTCGTGCCGGCCCCTGACACCGCCCGCGCCGTGCTGTCCCGGCTCGGCCCGGAACACGGCGACCTGCTGGACGTGCTGGGCGCCGAACTCGGCCGCCTCGGTGGCCTGACGATCCCGCGGGAGGCGTGGAATATCTCCCGGCTGCCCGCCCACCTGCGCATCACGTTCCGCGTGACCGACGGCGACCGGGTGCTCGCGGCCGGCAAGGACCTCGCCGCCCTTCAGCAGCAACTGCGGCCCCAGGTGCAGGCGATCCTCACCCAGGCGGCGCCCGGGATCACCCGGTCTGGGCTGCGGGCCTGGGATCTCGGGTCGCTGCCCCGGGTATTCACCGGCGGGCGGGTCCGCGCCTACCCGGCGCTGGCGGACGCCGGCGACTCCGTCGACGTTGCCTTGTTCGATACCGAGGCCGAGGCCAGCGCGGCCATGTGGCGGGGCACCCGCCGCCTGCTGCTGCTCCAGGTCCCGTCCGGCGTGCGATCGATCGCCAGCCGGCTGCCGCGCAACGCCAAGCTGGCGATGAGCCGTGGCCCATACCCGGATGCCGGGTCACTGCTGGACGACTGTGTGGCGTGCGCGGCGGACCAGGTCATCACGGACGCGGGCGGGCCGGCCTGGGACGCCGGCGGTTCCGCGCGCCTGCTGGCCGCCGCGCGGTCCGAACTCCCCGCCGCCACGGCCAGCGTGGTGGACGTCGTCGCGCACGTCCTCGCGGAGGCGCATGAGGTGCAGGTCAGGCTGGGCCGCGCCGAGGGCGCCGCCCTCGCTCCGCCGGCCGCAGACATGCGCTCACAGCTTGCCGGGCTGATCTACCCGGGGTTCATCCCCGAGACCGGCGCACGGCGGTTGCCTGACCTGGTCCGGTACCTGCGGGCCATCGCCAGGCGGTTGGAGAAAATGCCGGAGGCCCCGGGTCGTGACGCGGACCGGATGACGATCGTGCACCGGGTGACAGGCGCCTATCAGCGGGCGATGGCAGGGCTTGCGGCAGGCGGGGGCGCCCGCGCGGACGCCCAAGGGGTGCGGTGGATGATCGAGGAGCTGCGGGTCAGCCTTTTCGCCCAGACGCTGGGCACTCCCGTTCCCGTGTCGGAGCAGCGGATCCAGTCGGCGCTTGACCGTCTCGCCCCCTGACGGCGGCCCGTCATTGTGGCCGCCCGCAGGAGCGACGTAGCCTCGTGCTACGTGGGCTTCGCGCTGGGGCTGGGAGCTGGGACGGCGCGAGGCGCCGCGCGGCAGCTACGGGTCTTGGCCAACGAACAGGTGCGCGATGGAACGGATGAGCACTCTGGACGCCGGGTTCTATTTCATGGAGCACGACAACGTCCCGATGCATGTGGGTTCGGTCGCGGTGTTCGAGGGACCTGCGCCGACCTACGGTGACGTGGTCAGGCTGCTGGTTTCCAAGCTGCCGCTGGTGCCCCGCTACCGCCAGCGGGTGCGGACGGCGCCGCTGAATCTCAGCCGCCCGGCGTGGATTGACGATGAGCATTTCGAGGTTCTCTACCATGTCCGGCACACGGCTGTGCCGGCGCCTGGGGGAGTGGAGCAGCTGCGCAACCTCGCGGGCAGGGTGTTCGCGCAGCGTCTCGACCTTGCCAAGCCGCTGTGGGAGACGTGGCTGGTCGAAGGCCTCCAGGGGGGCCGCTGGGCGCTCATGTCCAAGGTGCACCACTGCATGATCGACGGCGTCGCCGGGTGGGATCTGGCCGCAGCTTTGCTGGACACCCGCCCGGACGCCGAGCCTGGGAGGCCGGTTTCCTGGAACCCCGAGCCGGGGCCTTCCACCGCATGGATGGTCCTCGACGGCCTGCGCGACACCGTCGCCGCGCCCCTTCAGCAGCTTGCCCGGGTGCCAGCACTGGCGCGCAACCTGCCAACGCGGCAGGAGGCGCTCGACTTTGCCCGCGGGCTGCCGGGGACGGCACGCCGCCTGACCGGATCCGCCGCCCGGGCTCTGAACGGCCCGAGCGGGCCGCACCGGCGCTGGGAGTGGACCCAGCTCAGCCTGGACGAGGTCAAGCTGGTCCGCAAGGCGTTCGGCGGCACCGTCAATGACGTCGTGCTCACCTCGGTCACGCGCGGGTTCCGCGACCTGCTCGCTGACCGCGGCGACCTTGAAGGCACCCAGGTGGTCCGCACGCTGGTGCCGGTGTCAGTGCGCGCAGAAAGCGAGCGCGGGATGCTGAACAACCGCATCTCCGCGGTCCTTGTCAACCTGCCGGTGAGTGAGCCGGACCCGCTGATACGGCTCGCCATCGTGCGCGAGCAGATGGATGACATCAAGCACACCCGGCAGGCGGTGGGTGCCCAGACCCTGACGGAAATCGCCGGTTTTGCCGCGCCCACGCTGCTCGCCCTGGGATCCCGGTACGGGTTCCGCTTTCCGCAGCCGGTGATGCAAACCGTCACCACCAACGTGCCCGGGCCACAGTTCCCCCTGTACATGCTGGGCCGGCAAATGACCGAGATTCACCCCTACGTGCCCATCGCCAGCAATATCCGCATCTCCATCGGCATCCTTTCCTACCTCGGCAAGCTGAATTTCGGCATCAACGCCGACTTCGATTCCGTGCCAGACATCGAAGTGCTTACCGGCGGGATCAGGAAAGGCATCGACGAACTCATCGCCCTCGCCGAGCCGGCCGCCGCCCCGCCCAGCAAGCAGCGCCCGCCCGGCAAGACGCGCCCGCCCAGCAAGCAGCACCCGCCCAGCAAGCAGCGCCCGCCTGGCAAGACGCGGAAGTAGCGGCCACGCTTTCTCAGGGCGCGCCGAGGCCGAGCAGCAGGCCACCCGCCGCTACCGCGGGGGAACTGGTCATGAACAACGGCACCCCGGCGGCTGGTGCGGCGATCGTCTCCTGGACCCGCGTGCCATCGATGCTGCTGACGGTTCCCAGCATCTGCCCCTCGGCCACCTGCTCACCGACCCCGACGGCCGGCTCCCACCAGCCCTCGGTGTCGCAGCGCAGCCACAAGAACCGGCTCAGGTAACTGGCCGGTGGCACGTCCCCTGCCTCCGCCCGCCTGGTGGCATCGTCGTCGGCCATGCCGAGCCGCGCCAGCACCCGGTCCAGCCCGCGGATGTGGGCGTCGATGGCCGCCTGCTCCAGCAGGCCGCGGCCGCCCGCCTCCGCGATGATCGCCGGGATACCGGCCTGCGCGGCCGCCGCACTGGTCGAGCCGGCGACCGCGCGGCCCGGGCCCGCGTCCTGGCGCACGACGTACCCCAGGCCATACGCGGTGGCCAGGTCACGTGCCCGGGTTTGCGACGGCCCCGCGTCGTAGAGCGCGAACGGCTCCAGCGCCTCCACCATGTCCCCGGCATGCATGTCGATCAGGGCATCGGAGCCCTCGATGAGCTGCGTGAACGTGGCATGCGCGAGGCGGTCGGCAAGGGTGCCTGCCGGGTCTCCCGGGAAACAGCGGTTCAGGTTCTTGCCGTCGTCGGGAACCACGAACGGGCTGCGGGCACGAAACGCGGGCACATTGAGCACGGGAACGGCGACGATCCGGCCGCGCAGCTCGCGCCCCGCCAGGCTCTTCAGCCAGCCGCGCAGTCCCGCCATGGACGCGTACTCGCAACCGTGAACACCCGCGAGCACGGTCAGCCGTGGCCCGTCGCCGGAACCGGTGACATCAAGCACCGGAACAGCCGGACCTGACCAGTCGAGGCTGCGGTGCGTCACGGTCGGGGGCATGGTCACTCCTTCGTCGCTGCGGGTGGGGTGGGCCGAGCGGGGCGTGGGAGTAAGCGCCGGGTTGCGAGCATCTCCTCGGCCGCGGCGGCTATCCGGAGCAGGGACATGTCGTCACCCCGCCGGGCGGCCAGCTGAAGGCCGACGGGCATGCCCGGCACCGGCACAGGCAGTGACAGCGCCGGGTGCCCGGTGAGGTTGTAGGGGCCGGTGAAACGGCTCTCGCCCTGGTCTCCGCCAACCCCGAAGGGCGGGTCCTGGGTGGGAGCGGGAAATCCGACCGTGGGGCCGGCCAGCACGTCCACCCCCGCCAGGCTGGCGCCGACGGCGGCGGTCAGTTCCGCGCGCAGCCGCAGGGCCCTTGCATAGTGGTCATCGCTTACTTCCGCGCCAAACGCCAGCAGCGCCCGGGTCCCTTCCGCGTACCTTGCGGTGTCACGGTGCTGGTGAACCACGTGTGCCTGCCTGGCCACGATGACCGCGAGCATGTCTTCCCACCGGCGCAGTTCGCCGGTCCAGGCGGCGGTGATCTCAGTCAGCAGCCACCCGGCACCGGCCAGCCGGGACAGGGCGGATTCCACCGCCGCCCGCACCTCGCTGGTCACGGAAGGGTCGGAGAGCTGCCCGGCCAGCACCCCGACCGTGACCGGCCCGGTTCCCGCCCGCCCGGTATCCCCGACCGCTGCCGACCCGGCCAGGACCCGCAGCAGATCCGCGGCGCCGGGCACGCTGGCGGTCAGGGTGCCGGCGTGATCGCAGGCCGGAGAGAGCGGGAAAACCCCGTCGAGCGGCAGCAGCCCGTAGGTCGGCTTGAAGCCCACGACACCGCAGTAGGCGGCGGGAATCCGGACCGAGCCGCCGGTGTCGGTACCCAGCGCCAGATCGCACACGCCCGCGGCGACGGCTGCCGCCGACCCGCCGGAGGACCCGCCGGAGGTGAATGACGGGTCGCGCGGGTTGCGCGTGTCACCGATGTCCGGGTGAGCGAAACCGGCCGCGTACTCCAGGCACTGGGTGGTCACGAACACCTCGGCGCCGGCGTCCCGCAGCCTGCGCACCAGGGTCGCGTCCTGCTCGGCGGGCGCCGGGTCGCTGGCCGGGCTGCCACAGCGGGTGGGTATCCCGCGCACCGCGATGATGTCCTTGACCGCGACCGGGCGCCCCGCGAGCGGCCCCGACGGCGCCCGGTCCGGCGCGCCGATCACGGTCACCACGGCGTTCAGCGGGCGGGCACTGCGCTCCAGCCGCTCATAGGCGGCGAGCAGGCCAAGGTTGGCACGAGAGCACGAACGCCGCCCCTGCTCGATGGCCACGATGAGCTCGGTGACACGCCGGGTCAGCGGCCCTGCCAGTGGCCCGAGCAGCACCAGGACCTCGGTCGGGCGGTGGTGAACGGCCAGGTCCCGGTACACGCCGGAGTGAGTCTTGGCTGACCGCCGGTTGAAGTCCGCCAGCCGCGGCAGCGACCCCGCCAGGTCCGCGGGGTCGAACCCGTCGAGGGCCACCGGGGTGGCCGGCGCCTGGGCAAGCACCTCCGCGGCGAGCGCGAGCAGCAGCGGGGCGTAGCCGGGATCGGCCAGAACGCTGGCGATGGGCAGGTCACTGACGGCGGTCGCGCACAGCATCGCCCCATAGGCCTCCTTGGCCCACAGGTAGCCCAGGATGTTGCTGGTGACCTCGGCGTCGGCGATGTCCGCCGCCAGGGCGCGCACCCGGTCCGTGATTCGCCCGCCGAGTTCACCGATCATGAACGTCGCGCGGTTGCCGCGCCGGATCAGCCCAGGCCCGAGCACGTCCGCACCAAAGTTCACCATCGCCTCGACCACGCGGTGCCCGCCCACGGCATCCGCGAGCACCCCTGCGTTCAGGCCGTTCTGGAGCGAGACCACGAACCCGCTCTCATCCAGGCGGCCCGCCAGCGCCGCGGCGGCAGCGGCAGTGTGATGGGCCTTCACCGCGACCAGTACCGGCCCGGCAATCCGTGACGGCAGGTCGCCGGGCAGCACCGCATGCGGCCAAACGGTGAAGGTGTCAACCGCCCCTTCGACCCGCAGGCCGTGGGTCTTGACCGCGGAAACGACGGCGGGGTCAGCGTCGCAGACGACCACCTCATGACCGTCGCGCACCAGCCCGGCGGCCACCGTTCCGCCGATCGCCCCGCACCCGAGCACCACGTAGCGCACGGCGCGAGAGGTTACAGCACGATAAAACCATCGGTCTACCTTGCGTCCCGCTATTTACAACTCGCAACGCTGGGCCTCACAGTATCTAGACAAAGGTTTGTTCTGCCCCGGCTGCCGCCCCTGGCCGCCCCGGACGTCACAGGGAGCTACCGTGAAACACCGGACAACCACAACGAAGGCAGTGATCGCCGCCACTGCCCTCGCGGTCATGGCCGGCTGCGGGTCAGCCGGAAACTCCTCGGGCTCCACCGGGACCGGGGGTGCCGTCGTCCACGGCGGAAACCTGGTTATTGCCCGCACCGCCGACTCGCAGTCGATGGACGCCACGAACGTGTTCGACAACGAGTCCATCTGGATCCTCGAGCAGATCATGCAGCCGCTGTACACCGTGACGCCGAACGGCAAGGGCGTCCAGCCGTGGCTCGCGACCAAGTACACGGTCTCGCCTGACAAGAAGACCTACACGTTCACCCTGCGTCCCGGCGTGAAGTTTTCCAACGGCAAGCCGATGACCTCAACGGACGTGAAATTCTCCATCGACAAGGCCCGGGCGGCAGCGAAGGGCTGGGGCTACATCGACACCGCCATCAAGTCCGTTGACGCGCCGTCGCCGGGCACGGTGGTGATAAACCTCAAGTTCCCGTGGGCGCCGCTGCTCGCGGACCTGTCGCTGTTCTCCAACGCGATCATCCCGGCGAACTACGGCGGCCAGACCGCGAGCCAGTTCTACCAGCACCCCATCGGCACCGGCCCGTTCAAGTGGGGCTACTGGCACAAGGGCTCGGCGCTCAAGCTGGTGCGTAACCCCAACTACTGGCAACAGGGCAAGCCCTACCTCAACAGCGTCACCTGGACCGACACGCCGAATGACAACACCAGGGAGCTGCAGCTCAAGGGCGGGCAGGCGCAGGTGGACGAGTTCCCCGCCTGGTCGACCGTGGCGAGCCTCAAGAGCACGCCCAACGTGACCATGAACCTGTTCCCGTCCACCCGCACCGACTACCTGGCGTTCAACGAACTGCGCAAGCCGTTCGGCGACGTCCACGTCCGGCGGGCCATCTCGCTGGCCATCAACCGGGCGGCGCTGGTCAAGGCGGTGCTGTTCGGCAACGGCAAGCCGGCGAACTCGATCTTCCCGCCGCAGGTGCCCTACTACCAGCCAGCCACCAAGGGCCTGCAGTACAACGTGGCCGCGGCGAAGGCCGAGATGGCGAAGTCCAGCGTGCCGAAGGGGTTCACAACAACGATCCTCATTCCGTCCGGCTCGTCTGACAGCACGACCATCGCCACGATCATGCAGTCCGAGCTCAAGCCGCTCGGCATCAACGTGAAGATTCAGCAACTGGACCCGAACACGGCCTTCCAAGACGAGCAGAACCTCAAATACGACATGACGCTGACGTACTGGACCATGGACATCCCCGACCCGGACGAGCTCGCCACCTTCGCCGTCGACCCGAAGTCGGGCGCGCGCTCGTTCTTCACCGCGTACAACAACCCCAAGGTCGTCGCCGACACCCACAGCGCGGAGAAGACCCTGGCGACCACGGCCAGGCAGTCGCTGTACAACTACATCCAGGCGCAGTCCGCCGCCGACGCGTTCATGGCGTTCCTGTACTACTCGCCGTACGCCTACGCCACCGGCTCCAACGTGCACGGCTTCTTTGTCACCCCGCTCGGCAACTATCACCTGGAGAATGTCTGGATAAGTAAGTAGGCAGCCGGGAAGCGCGGGCGAGAAGGGTGACGGCCCATTGGGGCGGATGTCGTTTGTAGCAAGACGGCTACTACAGCTGGTGCCGGTCGCCGTTGGGGTCACGATCATCGTGTTCTTCATGGTGCACCTGATCCCCGGCGACCCGGCGCGCACCATACTGGGGATCCACGCCACCCCCCGCGCCGTCGCGATCCTGCACGCACAGTGGGGTCTGGACCGGCCGCTGGCCAGCCAGTACTGGCTCTTCCTCGACCGGCTGCTGCACGGCAACCTCGGGCAGAGCCTGTACTACGGGGTGCCGGCCAGGGGGCTGATCCTCGGGCGGCTGTCGGCCACCGTGTGGCTGATCATCTACTCCGCCATGCTGGCCGTGCTGATCAGCGTGCCGCTGGCGATGATCGCGGCCAGCCGCCGGGACGCTGTCCGCGACCACATCGTCCGGGCTGTTCCGCTGCTCGGGCTGGGCATGCCACCCTTCTGGGTCGGTTTTCTGCTGATCTACGCGTTCGCCATCAGCTTCCGGCTGTTCCCGGTCAGCGGGTACGGGACGGGGCTCACCGGCCACCTGCGCTCGATGTTCCTGCCCAGCCTGACCGTCGCGATCGCGCTGGCGCCGGTGGTGATCCGCAGCCTGCGGGCCAGCATGCTCAATGTGCTGCGGGCTGAGTACATCACCACGGCCAGGTCCAAGGGCGTGTTCGGGCGGCGGCTGTTCCTGCGGCACGTTTTCCGCAACGCCGTCATCCCGGCCGTGACGGTGCTGGGCATCAACATTGGCTACCTCATCGGCGGGACCGTGATCATCGAGAACGTGTTCGCGATACCTGGCATCGGGCAGCTGATGATCAATTCCATCTTCCAGCGGGATTTCCCCGTCGTGCAGGGGGTCACGCTCATGTTCGGGATCATGGTCGTGCTGGTCAACCTGACGGCGGACATGGCGTACGCGCTGCTTGACCCGAGAGTGCGGTTCGACCGGTGAGCGCCGTACCGCTGGTGCCCGGCAACGCACCGCTGCCGGCGGAGCCGGCCGAGGCAGAACGGGCGCAGCCGCGCCCGGCGCGAACCTGGTACCGCCAGCCCGCACTGATGGCCGGGGCGGTGATCCTCGGCGTCATCGTCGCCCTGGCCCTCGCCGCGCCGCTGGTCACCTCGTACAATCCCGTTGCCCAGAACCTCAACGACACGCTGCTCGGCCCGGGCGCGCACCACCTGCTCGGCACGGACCAGCTCGGGCGCGACACCTGGACCCGGATGCTCTTCGGGCTCCGGGTGGACCTGCGGATCGCGTTTATCGCGGTGCTGTTCCCGTTCTGTATCGGAACGATCCTGGGCAGCCTGTCCGGCTACTTCGGCGGCTGGGTCGACGTGGTGATCATGCGACTGGTGGACATCGTCGTCGCCTTCCCGTTCTACGTGCTCGTCATCGCGCTGGTATTCGTGCTTGGCCCCGGCGAGCGCAGCATTTACATTGCGATCACAGCCGTGGGATGGGTTTCCTACGCGCGAATCATCCGAGGCGAGATCTTGGTGGCGAAGCGGCAGGATTATGTGCTCGCCGCCCAGTCGGGCGGGCTGTCCAGCATGCGCATCATGGGCCGCCATCTGCTGCCCAACGTCGTCACGCAGGCGATCATCTACGCGATGTCGGACATAGTGCAGGACATTCTGGCGATCGTGACCCTCGGCTACTTCGGCCTCGGCGTCCCGCCCCCGACCGCGGACCTCGGGTCCATGATCAATGACGGGCAGAACTTCCTGTCCACCCACTGGCAGCTCACAACCATCCCCGGCCTGGCAGTCGTCGTCGTGGGGCTCGGGCTGTCGCTGATCGGCGATGGTCTCGCCGACATTCTCCGGCCGGGGCAATCATGAGCGGCCAGGCGATCCTTGAGGTCCGCGACCTGCACGTGCGCATAACAACCCGGCGCGGCGTGGTGCGGGCGGTAGACGGGGTGTCCTTCGAGGTGCCCCGCGGTGAGGCGGTCGGCATCGTCGGGGAGTCCGGGTCGGGGAAGAGCGTGACGCTGCGGGCGATCCTCGGCCTGCTGCCACCCGAGGCGCGGGTTACGTCGGGCCAGATCCTGCTGGACGGCACGGACCTGGTCCAGCTGAGCAGTGCGGAGCTCAACCGGATCCGGGGCCCGAAGATATCGATGATCTTCCAGGAGCCGATGAGCGCGCTCAACCCGGTCATGCGGGTGGGCCGGCAGATCGCCGAAGGCCCTGAAGTGCATCTCGGCTACAGCAGGGCCCGCGCGGCGGAACGGGCACTGGAGCTGATGCGGCGGGTAGGCATCCCCGACCCGGAGCGCCGGTTCCGCTCCTACCCGCACGAGTTCTCCGGCGGCATGCGGCAGCGGGTCATGATCGCGATCGCGCTGGCGTGTGATCCGGAGATCATCCTGTGCGACGAGCCCACCACCGCTCTCGACGTGACCATCCAGGACCAGATCCTGCGGCTGCTGGCGCGGCTGTGCAGTGAATCGGGTGTAAGCCTGGTCTTTGTCACCCACGACCTGCCGGTCGTCGCCCAGCTGTGCCAGGACCTCGGGGTCATGTACGCCGGCCGGCTGGTGGAGCGGGGGAAGGTTCGTGAGGTCCTGCTCGACCCGCGCCACCCGTACACCCTCGGCCTGGTCCGGTCGGCACCGGATTTCGAGTCCGTTCAGGAATCGCTGATTCCCATCCCCGGCTCACCGCCCAGCCTGATCGCACCGCCCCAGGGATGCCGGTTCCACCCACGCTGCGGGTTCGCGGAGGCGGACTGCACGGTGACGGACCCGCCGCTGGTGGTACTGCCGGGCGGGCGGGCCACCGCGTGCCTGCACCACGAGCGCTGCCTGGAGGCAACCGAAATGCAACGGACCGGGCAATGAGCGCCGCGCCAGGTTCGTCTCAGCCAGCCGGCCCGGCGGGCCTGCCGGGGCAGCCCACAGCAGGGGAGACGCTGCTGGCGGCCCGGGGGGTCTCGGTGTTCTTTCCGGTCGGCTCGCCGGTCATGGCCCGGCTGCGGCAGGAAGAGCATGTGCTCCGTGCGGTCGACGGCGTCGACCTCGACATTCGGCGTGGGGAAGCGCTCGCCCTGGTTGGTGAGTCCGGGTCCGGCAAGTCGACGCTCGCGCTGGCGCTCGCCGGGCTGCGCCCGGTCAACAGTGGCGAGATCCGGCTTGGCGGCCGCCGCCTGCCAGCCCGGCGCTCGCGGGACGATCAGCGGCGGGTCCAGATGGTCTTCCAGGACCCGTACTCTTCGCTGAACCCGCGGCTGACCGTTGGCGGCGTGCTCCGGGAACTGCTGCGGGTCCATCACGTGGTGCCCCGCGAGCAGGTGGACACATACGGCGGTGAGCTGCTGTCGCTGGTGGGGCTGGGCGAGGAGGCTTTGTCGGCCTACCCCCGCCAGTTCTCCGGGGGCCAGCGGCAGCGGGTGGCCATCGCCCGCGCACTGGCGCTGCGGCCAGAACTGCTGGTCGCGGACGAGCCGGTCTCCTCACTCGACGTCAGCGTGCAGGCGACGATCCTGAATCTGCTCCGGGACCTGCGGGCCGAACTGGGCCTGACCCTGCTGCTGATATCGCACAACCTTGCCGTGGTCCGGCACGTGTGCGACCGCGTGGCCGTCATGTACCTGGGCCGCGTCATCGAGGTGGGGCCCACCGAGCAGCTTTTCGCATCCCCCCGCCATCCCTACACCCGCGGGCTGCTCGCCGCGATTCCGCGGCTGACCGAGGACGCCGCCAAGAACCCGCCAGCGCTGCAGGGCGATCCGCCCAGCCCGCTGCGGATTCCGAGCGGCTGCCGGTTCCGGACTCGCTGCCCGATCGCGCAGGAACGCTGTGAGCACGAGGACCCGGTGCTCACAGCCGCCGTTGGCGACCCCGCCCACCAGGCCGCGTGCCATTTCGCCTTCGAAGGGGCGACCGCCGTGGCACAGGCGGGCGAGGAGTTCACAAGCCAGGAAAGGAGGCGGGCATGAAGGTCTTTCTGTCGAGTGACATGGAAGGAACGGCAGGTGTCGTCGACTGGGACCAGTGCGTCGGCGACGGGCCGGAGGCCGCGCATGGCCGCCGCTTGCTGCTCGACGAGGTGAACGCCGCCATTGAGGGTGCGGTGGACGGCGGGGCCAGCGAGATCGTGGTGAACGACTCGCACTACCTGATGCGCAACCTGCCCGCGGGTGAGCTGGCCGGGCGGGCGTCCTACATCTCCGGCAGCCATAAGCCGCTGTACATGATGCAGGGGCTGGACGACAGCTTCGACGCCGTGCTGTTCGTCTCCTACCACGGTTCCGTTGGCGCCCCCGCCGGGCTCTCGCACACCTACAACCCGCGGGCGGTGGTGGAAGCCCGCCTCGATGGTGTGGTGACCGGGGAGGCGGGGATCAACGCCCTGGTGGCGGCCCACCATGGCGTGCCGGTCGTCCTCATCACCGGCGACCGCAGCGCGTGTGACGAGGCCGCCACCCTGATTCCGGGGATCCACGCTGCAGTCGTCAAGGAGCACGTGAGCAGGTCAGCGGCCCACAGCCTGCACCCCGCCCACGCATGCTCCCTGATCCGCGAGACCGCCAGGAAGGCGGTCTCGGGCGCGGCCGCCGCGCAGCCGCCACGGCTGTCGCCGGGGGTGCTGGAACTCCTGGTACGCACCACCGACGTGGCGGAGGCCGCCACCTGGGTACGCGGTGTGGAACAGGCCGGCCCGCGCGAGCTTCGCATCCAGGGCGAGACCCCGCTGGCCACGTACCGCTCGTTCTGCGCGGCAATCCTGCTGACCCGAGCGGTGGCCGAAACGGTATGACGGCCACCCCGCCCGGGCGGCGGGCGGTCCGGCTGGTGGACATCGCCGCTGCCGCGGGCGTGCACGTTTCGACGGTGTCCCGGGTGCTCAACGGGGATCCCGCGCAATCCATCCGCCCCGAGACCTACCAGCGGATCCTGGCGGCTGCCCAGCAGCAGGGGTACCGGCCAAACGCGCTGGCCCGGGCGCTCAAGCGGCGCCGCACCGGAGCGATCGCCTTTGTCGTCCCGCTGCTGCGAAACCCCATCTGGTCCAGACTGCAGCGGGGAACGCTGCAACGGGCCACCGAACGTGGTTATGTCGTCATGATCATGGAGGAGCCCACCGAGGACCCCAAGCCGCCGGGGGACTACGGGTATCTGATCGCGGAAAGCCGAGTGGACGGACTGCTGCTGGCAACCGCGTTGCGGATCCCGGAGCACACGGACGGGCTGCCCCTCGTCCCGCATGTCTATGTGAATCGCCGGGGCCCGGACCCCGGCCACGATGTGGTCATGGACGAGGCCGGGGCAGTGACGCTGTTCATCGACCACGTCACCGGGCTCGGCCATCACAGCCTCGCTCTCATCGACGGGCCGCCCGAAGTCGACACCGTGCACCGGCGAGTCAGCACCGCCAGGCGGGTCTGTGCGGCGCGCGGGCTTCCGCTGAAGGTCAGGCACGCCGCACCCACCGAGGAGGGTGGCTGGGACGCCACGATGCGGATGCTGCGCCGGGCCCCGCTGCCCACGGCGTGCGGTGTGGGAAGCCTCAACCAGCTTTTTGGGGTGATGGGGGCGTTGCGGGAGAAGGGCATCGCGATGCCGGCCGAGATGTCGCTGGTCAGCTTCGACGAAGACGAGTGCCTCGCCTATCTCGATGTGCCGGTGACCAGCGTGTGCATGCCACTGGCAGCACTCGGCAGCGCCGCGGTGGACGCCCTGATCGCCCGCATCGAACGGGCACCTTCGGCCGATGTCATGGTACGGGAGCCCATGCGCCTGATCCTGCGTGGTTCGGTAACCGACCTGAGGGCAGCTGAGGCGACCGGCCTGGCAAGCCGGTAATGAAGTCTCGCTGGCGGGAGCGTCACCCAGGGAGTAAGCTCGCGGCATGCGAACCAGCTGCGGACTCCAGTGGTGGCGCCGCCGATGAGGCGGTGACTGGTTTCGCGCTGACAGCACATCCAGAAGCGACCGCCCGGCAGCGGCGGTCGCTTTTCGCGTCCCAGGCGCCGGGCCCTGGCACAGGGAGCACGAGTGGACCCGGCAGCAGACACTGACCAGGCGCCGCGGCGCACGCGGACCCAGTCGGTCACCCGTGGTGGCGTGCTTGTCACCCGCACCGCCGAACCGTTCAGCCCGCACGACCTCGGCGCCATCTGCGCGCAGGTGGATGGGCGGCGCGGCGGGGTGCTCAGCTCGGGCATGGAATACCCGGGCCGCTACAGCCGCTGGCACCTCGCCTATGTCAACCCGTGCGCGGAGATCGTCGCACGCGGGCGGCGGGTCACGGTGCGGGCGCTCAATTCCCGCGGCGAGGTGCTGCTTCCAGTCCTGGCGGCGGCTCTGCGCCGCGAGGGAGAGCCCACCGGACCAGACACGCCCCGCGAGACCGGGGTCCTCATCGCCGAGCCGGCGGGCATCTCGGCCGAGGAGGACCGCAGCCGCCGCCCCACCGTCTTCTCCGCCGTCCGCGAGGTCATGGCCTCCTTCGCCGGCGACGACCCGCATCTCGGGCTCTACGGTGCCTTCGGGTACGACCTGGCTTTCCAGTTCGAGCCCGTGACGCTGCGCCGGGAGCGGCCGGCCGACCAGCGTGACCTGGTCCTGCACCTGCCGGATGAGCTGTATGTGGTGGACCGTAAGCGGGAAACCGCGACCAGGTATGCGTACGAGTTCAGCGTGGACGGCGTGGCAACAGACGGGCTGGTGCGGGAGACCGGGCCAGCGGGCGGCGGTGGGGACGCGGCAGCCGTTCTGGGCGATGATCTTCAGGCAAGCCCCGAGCCAGGGTCGTACGCGCGGGTGGTGGAGCAGGCGAAGCAGCGTTTTGCCCGCGGCGACCTGTTCGAGGTGGTGCCGAGCCAGGCGTTCCGGGCGCCGTGCTCCTCGGCGGCGGCGTTCTACCAGTTGCTGCGGGAGCGTAACCCGGCGCCGTATGAGTTCTTCTTCAACCTCGGGGAGGGGGAGTGCCTGGTCGGCGCGTCCCCGGAGATGTTCGTGCGGGTCACCGGGGACCGGGTGGAGACCTGCCCGATCTCCGGCACGATCCGGCGCGGCGACGGCCCGCTGGAGGACGCCGAGAACATCCGCACGCTGCTCAACTCGGCCAAGGAAGAGTCCGAGCTGACCATGTGCACCGACGTGGACCGCAACGACAAGTCGCGGGTCTGCGTGCCCGGCAGCGTGCGGGTGATCGGGCGGCGGCAGATCGAGATGTACAGCCGCCTCATCCACACCGTCGACCACATCGAGGGCCGGCTGCGTCCCGGGCTCGACGCGCTGGACGCGTTCCTGACCCACATGTGGGCGGTCACGGTCACCGGCGCGCCCAAGACCTGGGCCATGCAGTTCATCGAGGATCACGAGCGGGCGCCGCGGCGCTGGTACGGCGGGGCGGTCGGGGTGATCGGTTTCGACGGGTCGATGAACACCGGCCTGACCCTGCGCACCGCGCACATCCAGGACGGTGTCGCGACGGTGCGGGCGGGTGCCACGCTGCTGTTCGACTCGGACCCGGCCGCAGAGGAGGCAGAGACCGAACTGAAGGCGCGCGCGCTGCTGGAGACGCTCGCCTCGGCGTCCGTGCCAGCCACGCCGATTGCTCCTCCCTCGCCTTCCCCGGATGGGCTGCCGGGCGAGGGCATGAGGGTGCTTCTCGTGGATCACCAGGATTCGTTCGTGCACACGCTGGCGGGCTACCTCCGAGAGCAGGGCGCGCAGGTGATGACCCTGCGGGCGGGCTTTCCCCCGGCGGCGCTGGACGATTACGGGCCCGACCTGGTCGTGCTCTCACCCGGGCCGGGGCGGCCGTCCGATTTCGCGTGCGGAGACCTGCTGGCCGAACTCGACTCGCGGAGGCTGCCGGCGTTTGGCGTGTGCCTCGGGTTGCAGGCGATGGTGGAACATGCGGGCGGGGAACTCGCGCTGCTGCCCGAACCCGTCCACGGCAAGCCGGGCCGGATCCTGCGCAGCGGAACCGCGGGGGACGCGCCTGGCTTGAACGGGGGACTGCTTGCCGGGCTCCCGGCCGAGTTCACCGCGGCCAGGTACCACTCCCTGTATGCCTCGCGGGATCAGGTGAAGGGCGGATTCGAGGTCACGGCGGAGACCCCGGACGGCGCGGTGATGGCCATTGAGGACGCGGCGGCGGGCCGGTGGGCGGTCCAGTTCCACCCCGAGTCGATCATGACCGCGACCGGTGGCTCCGGTTACCGGGTCGTCGCGAACGTACTGCGGCTCTGCCGCGCCCGGATGGTCGCAGCCGCGCCGTGAGTCCGTGATTAGCTGTGCGCATGGGGTCAGGTGGTGCGACCGAGGATGTCCTTGCCCGGCTCGCCTCACTGCGCCAGCACCAGCAGGGCGGGAAGCGTTCACCGCACAAGCCGTTGCTGGTCTTGCTGGCGCTCGGCAGGATGGCCGCCACCGGATCCAGCCAACTGCCGTGGCGGGAGGCGGAGGAGTATCTGGCCCGGCTGATCGCGGAGTTCGGGCCGCCGTCGCGGACCGGCCGGGCGCAAAGTGCCGCGTACCCGTTCACCCGGCTGCGCGCGGATGGCGTCTGGGTGCTCAACGCCGATGTGGAGATGGATCATGTCCGCCCGCTGGCCGAGCGCCACGTCGTCGGCCACTTCGATCCGGCACTGGAAGCCGCGCTGCGCGCGGACCCGGCACTGGTGCGATCGGCTGCCAGGGCTCTTGTGACGAGCAACTTCCCGGAAACGGTGGCACCTGACGTGCTGGAGGCCGTCGGGCTCGATCCCGCCATGGTGCTCGCCGCCGCCGACGTGGTGCCAGACCCGCGGCGGCGGGCGGACGAGCGGCGACGGGATCAGCGGTGGCGGTGGGCGGTGCTGGAGGCGTGGGACCGGCAGTGCGCGTTTTGCGGCTACGACGGCCAGCTTGGCGGAGCGAGCGTTGGCGTTGAGGCTGCCCATGTGCGGTGGTTCGGCTTCGGTGGCCCGGATGCGCTGGACAATGGACTGGCCCTGTGCGTGCTCCACCACAAGCTGTTCGACCTGGGTGCCCTTGGTCTCGATGCAGACCTTCGGGTTCTGGTTTCCGCCACCTTCACCGCGCGTACCGCGGCCGGGCGCATGGTTTACGAGCTACACGGGCGCGAACTGTCACCGCGGCCTGGGACAAAGGTGCCTGCCGCTGGGCACGTGGCCTGGCATGCCCGCGAGGTGTTCAAGGGTGAGCCCCTGGCGGCGTGAGGCAACGACCGTTCCCCCATCCGGGCGGGCACTGAGCACGGCGTGTGAGGCAGGAGCCAGACATGACGAAGTTTCTGTTGCTGCAGAACTACGAAGGCGGTGCAGGATGCTCGGAACCGATGACGAACTGGGCTCCCGGCGATATCAAGGCGCACATCGCCTTCCAGGTAGCCCTGAACCAGGAGCTTACCGACAACGGCGAGTTCGTTGAGGCCCAGGGCCTGGCCGGGCCGGAGCTGGCCAAGATCGTGACCTTCAGCGGGGAGGGCGCGCCGGTGGTGACCGACGGCCCGTTCCTGGAGTCGAAGGAGTTCCTCGCCGGATACCGGATGGTGGACGTGGAGTCGGAGGTGGCTTCTTCCCGGACCGGCGACTCGAAGGCTCACCTGGTCAAGCCCAGCCGCTGCCGTACCTCATCGGCGGTCACGTAGGAGGTCTGGCCTGCTGCCTCCCGCGCCCTCCACTCCTGCAGCGCCGCGGTGTCCTCGGCGTCCTCCAGTTCCTGCGCGGAGGCGAGCCGCTCCAGTGCCCGCAGCCGCATGAAATCGGCCAGGGGCACGACCACGGCGGCGTGCCCGCCCAGGTGGATCACCTCATACGAGCCGGTGTCCGGGCCGGGCGCGGGGCCGGTCGGCTGAGCGGTCATACGGCGGCCTCCTGTGCCTTCTTTAGTTCCCGGTAGATGGTAGCCCGCGACACCCCGAACAGATCGGCCAGTTCAGTCGGGGTCTTCGTCCCTTCCCGGTCGAGCTGGAGCAGGTGTGCGCCTAGACGAAGGTTATGGTGACCTGCCGGAACCCGAGCGAGCGCAGCAGGCTGTCCAGCATGTTCTCGGTGTTCTTCTGCGCTTGCGGGACGAGCGAGCTCCGCTTGGCCGCCGTGTTGATCTTGCTAGCGGCCAGGATATAGACCTGCTGCTGGCCGTTTGGGTTTCCGGAAAAGAAATCACCGACCCGGTTCGCAAATCCTTGCTGCTCGGCGAACACGTAGGACTGCCTGACATTGAGCACGGCCGGTTCCAGTTGTGCGTGCGGGAGCCTGATCGTGACCGCGGTATGGTCCGGGGAAACCTGAACGGCGGAGTTCTTCAGCCCGGAAAAATCGACGAACGCGATGACGTTGCCCTGCCCGACGAACAGCGTCTCGCTGCCCGCCAGGAATGCTGGGATGAACCGGGTGCGATGGGTCAGATCGACGACCACCTGGAAAGTGCCGTCCGCGGCCTCGTACCGGCTCAGCTTCGTGATCGACTTCAGCAGCACCGGCTGGCTGCGGTCGATGGTCGATTGCGTGAACGGGTTACGCAATTGCGGCAGTATGTGAACTGCCGACAGGACAAGGACGAGTGCGACAATGGCGGCCAGCGCGCCAGCGAGCGCCATCAGCCGGCCAGGTAGCCTGCTGCCTCCCGGAATGCGTATCATGCCGTGCCTGTACCCTCGGGCATCGCACTGATTCCTTACCCACTGTGAGCAGGGACGGCTTTTCGTTACAGACGTGGCCAATGTGACATGTGTGACTAGGTTCGGGCGAGTGGGGTATGCGAGCAGGGCATGCATGTGCCCTGTTTGGGAAAGAGCTGGGAGGAAAGGAGCGCACAATGGCGCGGAGGGCAGTCAGGCGACGGCGGGCGGGTCCCCGGGGCATCCGGCGGCGGAGACTGAGATCCCTCGCGTGGGCCGCTACGCTGATCCTGCTTCTCCTTATCCTTTTGTCGCTCCTCTTTGGTGGTTTCCACAAGGGCACGAAGGCGGGAATCGGCCCAGCGGCCGGGCACATCGTGGCGCTCGCCGGCGCGCGTCCCGCTGCCGCCGGTACGTAGTCACCCGTTCCCTGTAGCCTGCCGTAACAGTGGAATCGCGTCATCGCGCGCGGCCACCGGCGGACAGGAGGGGGCGCCGTGCAGTACCGATCTCCCGGCGAGCGGGAGCCTGATTCTCAGTACGGGGAGATGCTGGCGCGCATCGTGTCCTCCGGGGTGCGCGTGCCAACCAGGCAGGGCCCGGCTGCCCTCACCCTGATGCAGCAGGCGATGCGATTTGAGCTGGCCAACGGTTTCCCCGTGATCACCGACCGCAGCGTCCGGTCGTTCTGGCGCAAGCCCATCGGCGAACTCTGCGCGTTCATCAACGGCGCGACAACACTGGCGGAACTGGCCGAGTTCGGGTGCGACTGGTGGGGTGCCTGGGCGACGCCGGAGAAGACGGCGTCGCGCGGCCTGCCGCCCGGGAGCCTCGGGCCAGGGTCCTACGGCGGGGCGTTCCGTCATTTCCCGACGGCCGAGGGCGGGGGATTCGACCAGTTCCAGCACCTGGTCGAACAGCTCACCGAACTGCCGGACGACCGGACCCACTTCGTCTCCCCGTGGATCCCGCAGTACCAGGTGCGAGGCCACGGCAAGACGCCCAAGACCACGATCGCCCCCTGCCACGGCTGGGTCCACGTGCGGGTACTGGACCACGGGCTGCATCTGCACATGTTCCAGCGCTCCGGTGACGTGCCGGTCGGTGTGCCCGCCAACATGGTCCAGTACGCGGCGCTGCTGCTGATGCTGGAACAGCTCACCGGTATTGCGGCGGTCGCGTACTACCACACGATCTCGGACGCCCACGTCTATGAGAACCAGGTGGAGAGCGTCACCGCGATGCTGGGGCGGCCCGCCCGCAGGCTGCCAACCGTCCAGCTGACCGCGGCGGGGGAGAAGGTGGGCGACATCCACGACTTCCGTGCCGAGCACTTCGAGCTGAGCGACTACGACCCTCACCCGGCGATCTCAGCCATCCCGGTCTCGCCGTGATCGTTTCCATCATTGTCGCCGCCGCCGCCAACGAGATCATTGGCCGGGACGGCGTGCTGCCCTGGTACCTTCCCCAGGACCTGCGCCGGTTCCGGAAGCTGACCACCGGGCACGTGCTGGTGATGGGCCGTCTCACCCACGAGTCGATCCTCAGCCGGCTGGGTCACCCGCTGCCGGACCGCACGTCGGTCGTCATCAGCCGCAGCCCGCGAGATTCCGGTGACGAGCGCGTCCGGCCGGCCGGCTCGGTGCCCGCGGCGCTGCGGCTCGCCCAGAGCCTCGCCGAAGCGGCCGGCGACACCGAGTTTTTCGTCGCCGGCGGCGAGTCGGTGTACCGGCAGGCGCTGCCGTCAGCCGGCCGTGTCTATCTGACCCGGATACATAACGAGATTGCCGGCGACCGTGCCATGCCCGCCGGCTGGCTGGACGGTTTCGAACTGGAGCGGCAGGAGGACGCCGCCGACCCCACGCCGGGGATGGCCTATTCGTGGCTGGACTATCAGCGGGCTCCGCGGTGAGCCTCTACTGCTTCGGCAACGCCCGCACGCCGGAGCAGCTGGCCGAGATGCGGCGGCTGGACGACGCTGGCGTCTGCCTGTTCTGCCCGGAGTACCTGGCCAGCCATCCCCGCCAGCAGGTTTTGCTCTCCACCCGGCACTGGACCGCCACGCCGAACGAGTTCCCCTACCGGGGGACGAGGCTGCACCTGCTGCTGGTGCCGCACCAGCATGCAGCCGATCTGCTGGCGCTGAGCGACGACGTCCGCGGCGACTTCTGGGTAGCGCTCGCGGCCGTGGCGGAGCGGCATGAGCTGAGCCACTACGGTCTCGGTGTCCGCAACGGCGACTGCCGCTTCACCGGGGCAACCATCAGGCACGTCCACGCCCACGTGCTGGTGTCCGCCGGCGGCGGTGACGCGCCGCCGGTGCGGATGCGGTTCAGCGGCCGTCCCGGCGGGGATCCCAGCTAGCCGGAGTGGTTCCGCTCCCCGGGGGCGCGGGTGTCGACCCAGATCAGGTCCACAGCGGCGGAGCGAAGCACGCGCTCCCCGTCGAGGACGGAATACTGGCCCGCGAAGAAGCAGCGGTGAAATCCCGCCTCGGCGATGAGGCGGGCACACGCCGGGCACGGGAACGTGGTCGTGTAAAGGTCAGCTCCCGCCAGGACTGTGCCCTCCCGTGCCGCGCGGCCGATGACAGCCGCCTCGGCGTGCAGGGCGGTGGACAGATCGGCGCGCACACCGCGCTCGAACCCGTCCCGGGGATCTCCGTTCAGGTACGGCGCGTACTCGGTGGGATAGTGCCGGTTCCAGGCGCAGCCAAGCACCTGCCGCCCTCGCGCGGCCACCGCGCCAACCTGGCGCCACCAGTCAGAACTTCGCTGTGACAGCGCCTGGGCGGTTCCCAGCAGTTCGCGGGGCAGTTCCTCCACCGTGATCTCGCCTTCGAAGGACACCGGGGTGCGTGCCGTGGCCCAGTCCCGGTCCCAGCGCAGGAAGGTCCGGTCGAACACCACCGTGCGGCCTTTCTCAAGCTCGTAGCGCGCCGCAACGTCGCGGGTGATCTCCTCGTCGGGCAGCACCAGCACGTCGCCCGTGACAGCGGTTGCGAGATCTGCTGGCTCAATCACCCGGACGCGTGCCTGAGCGGTGGCAAGCCGCAGGTAGCCCGCCGCCCGCTGCGGTGGCAGGGCACGGATGTCCTTGGCCAGGCTGGGATAGGAGCTTGTGAACCCCGCCCCGAGCAGCAGAATCTCGCTGGCGTCGGCGTGCCGCTGCAGGAACCGTTCGTACCCGGCGTGGATCACCGGCAGATACAGCAGGACCTGCTTCACGGATGTGCCAGGTCCCCTGGTTCGGGCACGCCCAGCTGGATCCGGCGGAGCCGGGCCGACGTGCTCACCGTCGCCATCCGCTCGAGCACCTCGACCCGCCCGCAATAGTGCTGCTCGAGTTCTTCGATCTCGCCGCGGGTGTAGGTCTCCTCCGTCGCCACCAGCACATCCGGGCGGACGGTCTTGATCAGCCGCCACCGCTCATCGTGAAAGCCCTTGAGCGTGACCAGGCCGACCCCGCGCTGATGGGTCACCATGCGCAGGCGTTCCATCTCGGGGACGGCGGGCCGGTGCGGGCCCTTACGGTCGCGGATCTTCTCATCGCTGTCCACGCCCACGATGAGGAAGTCGCCGAAGTGACGGGCGGCTTCCAGGTACATCGAGTGGCCTTCGTGAATGATGTCGAAGGAACCACTGGTCAGGACGACCTTGAGGCTCAGCGTGCGCAGGGCGCCGACGATGTCGGCGATCCGCCCGTAGTCCGGGACGTAACGCTGCGAGAAGTTGGACGCGTCGGCAAATAGCCCGCTGTTGACAAGGGCCACAGACCCGTTCGCCGCGACTGGCGTAGCCCCCTGTATCACGGCCCCGATCATAGCCGCCCTGATACAAAGGGCTACGGAAACTGCCTAGCTGGGCTGCGGGTCGAGGTGGACCCGCGCCGCCGGGGCGCGGGCGGCAACGATCGCCGCGGTCCGGGTGACCATCTCCGGCGGGCCGCTGACGAACACGTCTCCCGTTCCCGGCGGCAGGTGAGCCCCGGCGACATCGGAAAGCATGCCGCGCGGTCCACGGAAACTCCAGTCGTGCGAGATGACCGGGATCACCGCGAGCGACGGGCAGGTGCTCTCAAGGCGGCGAAGGTCCGGCAGGTCGTAGAGGTCCGCTTGCTGGCGGGCGCCGAAGAACAGGCACACATCCGGGCGGCGTGGCCGCTTTTCCGGGCTGGTGAGCGTTTCGACGATGGCCTTGACCGGCGCCAGCCCGGTCCCGCCGGCAATGCACACGACGGTGTGGGAGAACGCCGCGTCAGCGGTCATGGTGCCGCGGGCGGGCCCGACGATCAGGGAGTCACCAACCCGGGTTTGATGGACCAGTACGTTGCTCACCATCCCGCCGGGGATGGCGCGTACGTGCAACCGCAGCAGCCTGTCCGCGGCGGAGGCGTTCGCGATCGAGTACTCGCGCCACACGCGTGGCCACCGGGGGACCTGGATGCTCACATGCTGGCCGGGCCGGTACGGCAGGTCCTGGTCAAGGCGCAGGGTGAGCACCGCCACAGTGGGGCGGCGCTTGTCGTGCTCGATGACGTCGGCCACCCACCAGGGCGGGGAGTCGGCGCACTCGCGCACACTGTCAGCCATGATCGTCGCTGCGTGCTGAAGTGCCTGCTCCCACGCCGCCTGCGTCGGCGGGGACCACGAACCCCCGCTGAAGGCCCGCAGCGTCGCCAGAAGAGTGTCGCAAAACGGCTGGTAGTGGCTTGCCGTCACGCCGTACTTGCGGTGATCACGGGCAAGCTCACGCAGCCATCCCGCCGGAGACTCGGGCCGGTCCGAGGCCCACACACAACGAGCCACTGCCTCGAAGACCCGCTTGCGATGGGTGTCGAGCGCCAGCGGAAACAGCGGCCTCAGCTCGGGATTACGCACGAAAAGCGTGGCGAAGAAATGAGCCATGACCTTCTCGGATTGCGGTTCGAGCTGGGCCAGCGATTTCTTCAGCAGCCTGGAGTCGCAATGGGGGTGCTCTGTTGCCGGCGGCGCCGCGGCCACGGCGGCCCCGGCGCCGGGCTGCGGTTCGCCGCCTCGTTCCGGGGCTGCGCGCAAGTGATCCCTGCGCGCAATAGCGGCCTGACCTGCAGTCTGATCCTCAAGCGTGCCAGCCGGCAGCCCGCTCAGCCCGATTGCCATATCGGAAGTCTTTCACTGGCAGATGTCCAGGGACAAGCGATTCACGTCCTTTAGAGCACGAAGAAGGTTCGTAGTTTTCGGTGCGACTGCGATTATCGATAGTGGGCAAAGCGATCGCTCTGTAAACCGCATTCCTCAATCGTTTGCACGTACTAATTCCATCCGCTTGCGCATCATTCTTCCCGTTTTGGCCCGGCCGGCCCGCGCGAGTCTCCCCGGCCGGCTACGGTGCGCGACGCTCTAGGATGTGGCGGTGACTTCAGCCGGTTATCTGCGGTTTCCGCACGTCCAGGGCAACATGCTGGCCTTTGCCGCCGACGATGATGTGTGGCTGGCGCCAGTGGAAGGCGGCCGGGCGTGGCGGGTGTCCTCCGATCACGCCCCCGTCAGCCACCCCCGGCTCTCACGGGACGGCACGGTGCTTGCCTGGACAAGCCGGTGCGACGGGGCTCCCGAGGTGCGCATGTGCGAGGTGGAGGCGGGACCGGCCCGCCGCCTCACCTACTGGGGTGACACGGCAACCAGGCTGTGCGGGTGGACCCCCGGCGGCGAGATTCTGGCGCTGACAGCGGCCGGGCAGGCATTCGATCGGTTCACGTGGGCCCACATTGTGCCCACGGGCGGTGGCTCGCCCCGCCGCCAGGCGTTTGGCCCTGTTGCCGATGTGATGCTGGAGTCAGCCGGGACGGCCTTGCTGACGGGGACAATGGGACGCGACCCGGCCTGGTGGAAGCGGTACCGGGGCGGCACGTCCGGGCGGCTGTGGGTACGGGCCAGCGGTGGCGGGGATTTCACCCGGGTGCTGGCGGGCGTGGCCGGGCAGTTCGCGAGCCCGATGCTCGTCGACGGCAGGCTGGCGTTCCTGTCCGACCATGAGGGCACCGGGAACCTTTACTCGTGCCGGTTCGACGGCACCGACCTGCGTCGCCACACCGACCACGACGGGTTCTATGCCCGCCAGGCAGGCACCGACGGGCACCGGGTTGCCTACCAGTGCGCCGGGGAGATCTGGCTGCTGGACGGCCTGGATTCGGTGTCCGCCCCGGTCGAGGTCACGCTTGGCCCGGCGGCACCGCCGCCCGCCCCGCGTTTTGTGTCCGCCCAGGACCAGCTGGACGGCGCTTCCTGTGACAAATCGGGCCGGGCCAGCGCGATCGAGGTGGCCGGGACGGTGCACTGGCTGACGCACAAGGACGGGCCCGCCCGTGCGCTGAGCGTCGCCACCGATGCACGCGCCAGGCTGCCCCGGGTGCTTGGCCCGGACGGGCTGGTGGTCTGGGTGACCGACGCCAGCGGGCCGGACGCGCTGGTGGTGGCACCGGCTGCGGGGGCGGGCGAGCCGGCGCCGCGCACGCTCGCCGCCGGCGACATCGGCCTGGTCACCGACCTGGCCGCCGCGCCGGACGGCGCGACGGTGGCGGTGTCCGCGCGGGACGGGCGACTGCTTGTGGTTGACATCACCAGCGGCGCGGTGACCCAGGTCGCGGCATCGGACGACGGGCCGGTGGACGACCTGGCGTACTCCTCCGACTCGGCCTGGCTTGCCTGGTCGCAGCCGGGGCCACGGCCGCTGAGCCGGATTCGGCTGGCGCGGCTGGCCGGCCCGGTCGTCACCGACGTCACCGATGGCCGCTTCAGCGACTTCAGCCCCGCGTTCACCAGGGACGGGCGCTATCTCGCGTTCCTGTCCCGGCGCAGCTTCGACCCGGTCTACGACGCCCATTCCTTCGACCTTTCGTTCCCCTCGGGGTGCCGGCCTTACCTGGTGCCGCTGGCGGCCACCACGCCGTCTCCGTTTGGCCCGGTACCGGAGGGCCGCCCGGTATCAGAAGATCAATCGAAGGAGCACACCCCGAAGCACGGAAGCGACCAGGAAGACGCAGGCGAGGCAGAGCCCGTGGAAGCCGACCTCGACGGTCTGGCCGGCCGGGTGGTCAGCGTCCCGGTGGAGGAATCCCTCTACTCGTCACTGCGCGCGGTCAGCGGCGGGCTGGCATGGCTCAAGAGCCCGGTCACCGGCGTCCTCGGGGAAGGCAGCAAGGACCCCGACGACGACCCGCCCCGTGCCCGCCTGGAACGCTACGACCTGGGCCAGCGGACCTGCACGGAAGTGTGCTCCGAACTGGACTGGTTCGAGGTCAGCGGGGATGGCAGCCGGCTGCTCATACGCGACAACGACGACCTGCTGGTGGTGCGCGCGGAACGCAAGGAGGGCGAGGAACCGGTCCGGGTCGATCTGTCCCGCGCTCGTTTCCTGGCCGACCCGGTGGCCCGGTGGGGGCACGCCTACGACGAAGCCGGGCGCGCGATACGGCATGACTTCTGGGTGCCGGACCTGGCCGAGGTGGACTGGGATGGCGTGCTCGATGCGTACCGGCCGCTGCTGGCACGGATCCGGACCGCGGATGACTTCGCCGACCTGCTCTGGGAGGTCCTTGGGGAACTGGGAACCTCCCATGCCTATGTTCGGGCCGCGCCGGGGTCCAGGGAACCCGGTTCACCGCCGGTCAGCCACCTCGGGGCGGACCTCCAGCAGGCCGGGGACGGTGGCTGGCAGATAGCGCGGGTGCTGCCGGGTGAGTCCTCCGACCCCCGCGCCCGCTCACCGCTGGCCGCGCCGGGAGCAGCGATCCAGCCCGGTGACAGCATCCTGGCGGTCGACGGGCAGCCGGTGGACCCGGCGGCTGGGCCTGGCCCGCTGCTGGTGGGCGCGGCCCGCAAACCGGTGGAACTCACTGTCGCGGCACCGGGTGGCCAGCGCCGGCGTGCCGCCGTCATCCCGCTCTCCAGTGAACGCCGGCTGCGCTACCAGGACTGGGTGGCCAGCAACCGGCGCCGCGTGCGCGAGGCGAGCGGGGACCGTGCGGGCTACCTGCATGTGCCGGACATGCTGGGGGAGGGGTGGGCGCACTTCCACCGCGATCTGCGCGCGGAACTGGCCCGTGACCTGCTGATCCTGGATGTGCGGCACAACCGGGGCGGGCATGTCTCGGAACTGGTGGTGGAAAAGCTCGCGCGCCGGATCATCGGCTGGGATGTGCCGCGCGGGATTCGGCCCATCACCTACCCGCGGGACGCGCCCCGTGGCCCGGTGATCGCGCTCGCTGACGAGTTCGCCGGCTCGGACGGGGATGTCATCGCCGCCGCCATCCGCGCCCTCGGGGTCGGCCCTGTGGTGGGTGCCAGGACCTGGGGCGGGGTGATCGGCATCGACGAGGGATTCCACCTGGTGGACGGGACCGCGATCACCGTGCCCCGGTACGCGCTGTGGCTGGGAGACAACGGGTGGGGCGTGGAGAACCACGGCGTCGATCCCGACGTGGAGGTCTTGATCACGCCAGCCGACTGGGCCGCCGGGCGGGATCCGCAGCTTGACACCGCCGTCCGGCTGGGTGTGGAAGCTTTGCGCACCCGGCCGCCGGCCAGGCCACCGCAGACCTCCGGGCGGCCGTCGCGCCGCCGGCCTGCGCTTCCCGCTCGCCCGGTATCACAAGGGTGACTGGTAGCCACTGACCCAGTGAGTCTGCAGCCAGGTCAGCGCGGCGGTCCAGGCGCCCGTCACCTCCAGCAGGCCGACGCCGACGAGCATGGCGCCCCCAGCGCGCGAGATGAGGCGGGCATGACGCCGGGCGAACGCGAACACGGTCATGCTGCGCTGGAACGCCAGGGCCACGACCAGGAAGGGGACCCCGAGCCCGAGGCTGTAGGCGAACATGAGAACCGCTCCGCGCACCGCGGTCCCCGAAGTGGCGGCCAGCGTCAGCACCAGCGACAGGGTGGGGCCGATGCAGGGGGTCCAGCCGAGGCCGAACAGCGCGCCAAGCAACGGGGCCCCGGCCATCCCGGCGCGGGGCCGGGCGGATGGCCGGATGATCCGCCCGGTGATGGGGAAACGGTCGAAGACCCCGGCAAACAGCAGGCCAAGCACGATCGTCAGCGCGCCGAGCACCTGAGTCAGCCCGGCGCTGTGGTACTTCAGCGCCGATCCAAGACCGCCGAAGGCGGCGCCTTCGCTGGCGAAAACGGCCGAAAAGCCGAGGACGAACAGCGCCGTCCCGGCCACCGCGCGCTGCCGCACCGGGCGCCGGGCAGGGCCTGTCGCCGGCCGTTGCGCAACCTGCGGCGGGACCTCCTTCACCGCGACCCCCGCCCCCGCGCTGCCAGCCGGGCCGGCGGCCGGGGCGGCTGCGACAGGCGCTGAGTCCTGAGCGTCGGCTCCGGACATGCCGGTCACGTAGGAGAGGTAGCCCGGGACGAGCGGCAGAACGCACGGCGAGAAAAACGTCACCGCGCCCGCTGCGGCCGCCACCGGCACGGCAAGGATCAGCGGACCGGACAGCACCAGGTGGGTGACCCCGCCCTCCATCGATCACCTCCCTCGGCCCGGGTGCCCTCACACCGTACCCAACGTCACCTCCTGCGCCGTGGCGGGCCGCGCCACCGCATCCGCCGCACCAGCACGAAGATCACAAAAATGAGCCACCATGGCGCCCAGAACCGGTGCCCATGGGCGGCTGCGACACCGGTCCCGATGACGGCTGCCGCCGCCAGCCCGAGGGCGAGGGCGATCACGACCGGAGCGGCGACGGGGCTGCGCCGTGGGGGCGGTGCCGGGCTGGCGGGGGCCTGGTTCCGGGGCAGGTCGGCCAGCAACTGGTCAAGGTCGCGGTGGGTACGCGCGGCGAGCGCGCGTCCGAGGCGGTCGTCGAACTCAGCCTGGTTGAGCCGGCCGGACTGGAAGTGCTCGCCGAGTTCGGTCGCCACGGCGTCCCGTTCGGCATCGGATGCCCGCAGGTCCGGGTCCCGGGAGGGCCGGCCGAATGGGTCCCTGCCGACCGAATCCCCGTACGGCCTGCCGTCGTGTGGAATGTCCCCGTTCACCCGTGTGCCTCCTCGCTGCCTGCTAAATCCTTTCTACCCGACTCGCCCAGAGCCAGCGCCAGAACAGGGGCTGCCCGGTGCCGTGCCAGCCGGCCCGGCCGGGAGCCCTGTGGGAGCAATGGGATTGACCGGTGTGTGCGGATACCGCAACGATGTTGCCTATGCGAACCACACCGCCATTTCGCGCTGACCACGTCGGAAGCCTGCTTCGTCCCTCCCGGCTCCTCGCGGCTCGTGATGACTTCGCCGCGGAACTGATCACCGCCGCGCAACTGCGCAGGGTGGAGGACGAGACCGTCGAGAGCGTGGTGGCAATTCAGCGGGAGGTGGGCCTCCAGGCTGTCACCGATGGCGAGTTCCGCCGGGCCTCCTGGCACATGGACTTCATTTATCAGCTCGGCGGGGTCAGCAAGGCTCCGGGCAACCTCGCGGTGAAGTTTCACAACCCGGCCGGCGACATCGAGTTCACCCCCGCGGCGCTGAAGGTGGACGGCAAGCTCCACATCGACAAGACAATCTTCGAAGATGACTTCCGGTACTTGCGGTCGGTGGCCGGTTCCTCCACGGCCAAGCTGACCATTCCCTCGCCGAACATGGTTCACTACCGCGGCGGCCCGGCGTCCATCGACCCAGCGGTCTACCCGGACATGGAGGAGTTCTGGAGCGATCTGTCGGCCGCCTACGCCGACCAGGTGCGGCGGCTGGCCGGCCTCGGCTGCACCTACCTCCAGTTCGACGACACCAGCCTTGCCTACCTCAACGACCCGGCCCAGCGGGCGGAGATCGCGGCCCGCGGTGAGGACGCCGAACACCTGCACCTGCGTTACATCAAGCAGGTCAACGACGCGCTGGTGGCCAAGCCGGAAGGGATGACGGTCACCACCCACATGTGCCGCGGCAACTTCCGGTCGTCCTGGGCTGCTGCCGGCAGTTACGACTTCGTCGCCGAGGCGCTGTTCAGCGAGCTGAACGTGGACGGGTTCTTCCTGGAGTACGACGACGAGCGTTCCGGAAGTTTCGAGCCGCTCCGGTTCGTCCCGCCCGGCAAGATGGTTGTGCTCGGCCTGGTGACCACCAAGCGCGGGGAGCTGGAAGACCCGGACACGCTCAAGTCCCGGATCGAGGAAGCGTCCAAGCACGTCGCGCTGGACCAGCTCTGCCTGTCACCCCAGTGCGGTTTCTCCTCCACCGTGGAGGGCAACGCGCTGAGTCCCGACCAGCAGCTCGCGAAACTGGAGCTCATCGTCAACGTCGCCCGCGACGTCTGGGGCTGAGCGGCCGCCCGTGCGGTGGAGTGCTTCACTCCGGGCCGACCTGACCCCCCTGCGCGCATCCGGTGATTTCCGCCTCCTCTACGCCAGCCGCACCATCACCGCGCTCGGGACCCGAGCCAGCGAGGTGGCCCTGCTCGTGCAGGCCAAGCAGCTCACGGGCTCCGCGTTCGCGGTCGGCCTGCTTGGCGCGGTCGAGCTCGTGCCGCTTGTCGTGTGCGGCCTCTACGGGGGCGTGCTCGCGGACCGGCTCGATCGGCGCGCGCTGATCCGCTGGTGCGAGGCGGGCCTTGCCTGCTCCGCAGCCATTTTGACCCTCAACGGATTCCTCCCACGGCCCGCCGTCTGGCCGCTGTATGCCGTTACGGGGCTGATGATGGCGATGGCCGCGCTGCAGGGGCCCTCGATCGACGCGTCGGTGCCGCGCGTGGTTGCCCGAGAGCAGCTCACCGCGCCATACTCGACGGCCTGCGCTACGCGCGGGGCCGACGTGACCTGCTGGGCTCCTACCTTGCCGACCTCGCCGCGATGACGCTGGCCTACCCGAACGCCCTGTTCCCGTTCCTGGCCGTCACGCTGCACGCCAGCCGGGGTGGAGCTGCTGAGCTACGGCATCGGCCCGTCGGCGGGCCAGGTGCGGGCAGGCGCGGTGGCCAGCCTCACCACGCCCAGGTTCTCGCTGGTCTCAGGCGGCCTGCTGTGTGTCGGCGCCGTCGGCGCCGTCTGCCTCGCCCTGCCCGCCTTCACCTGCTACCGCGCGGGGAAACGTGGTTGCGGCCTGAGTCTCCGCGCTCTTACCGTACTTTCATGGCCGGGTCCGCGGGGCACGTGGTGTTTCCCCCCAAGCTGCGGCCGGGCGATCAGCTACGCGTGATCGCGCCCGCCCGGTCACTCGCGATGATCTCCCCGCCGTTGCGGGAGTCCGCCACGGCGCGCCTGGCCAAGCTCGGGTTCGGGGTCAGTTTCGGCAGCCACGTGGCGGAGGAGGACACGTTCACGTCCGCGAGCGTGGCACACCGGGTCGAAGACCTGCATGCCGCGTTCGCCGACCCTTCCGTGGCAGGCCTGCTGACGGTGATCGGCGGCTTCAACAGCAATGAGCTGCTGCCGCACCTGGACTGGGACCTGATCCGGGCCAACCCCAAGGTGCTGTGCGGCTTCAGCGACATCACCGCGCTGCAGAACGCCATCCACGCCCACACCGGCCTGGTCACCTACTCCGGCCCCCACTATTCGAGCTTCGCCATGCGGGACCACAACGAAGACACCGTGGCCTGGTTCGCCGACTGCCTGATGAGCGACCAGCCGCTGCGACTGCGGCCCGCCGCGACCTGGACCGACGATGAGTGGTGGGCCGACCAGGACACCCGGAACCCGCGCCCCAACGCCGGGTGGTGGGTGCTCAGGGAAGGCCGCGGGGCGGGCACCATTCTCGGCGGCAACCTGTGCACCTTCAATCTTCTGCAAGGCACCCCGCACATGCCGGCGGCTGACCGTTGGGTCCTGTTCATCGAGGATGACTACGACTCCCGGCCGCACCATTTCGCGCGGAACCTCACCTCGCTGCTGCAGGCGGTCCCGCCTGAGCAGGTCTCCGCGCTGCTGATCGGCAGGTTCCAGGCCGCCAGCGAGATGACCCGGCCGCTGCTCACGGACATCGTGAGCCGCCAGCCGCTGCGCACGGGCACAGCCGTCGTCGCCAACCTCGATTTTGGGCACACCAGCCCGCTGTTCACCTTCCCCGTCGGCGGCAGTGCGGATGTGGTGGCCGATCCTGCGGCAGCCATCACGATTACCCACTGAACGGTCAGCTTTCGCTGGAAGACCGTGCCGGAGTTGTCACCGTAATCGCACCCGGAACATCTCATGGGCAAGCGGCTGCGGTACTACGGTTGCCAGTCGTGAGAGTCGTCCGCGTTCCTTATCACCTCGATGAGTATCTTCCCCATCTCGATCTCCCCCTGGGAGGCCGAACGACGGTCACGGCGGACATGCCCGTCGGCGACGTCTGGGGCAGATTGGGAGTGCTGTATTCAGCGGTCGCGGATGTGGTGGCGGACACGGCGTGGCACGGTGATCTTCCGGTCGTGGTCTCCGGCGACTGCATGACCGCACTCGGGACGATGGCGGGGCTGCAGCGCGCGACCATCGACGCCGGGATTGTGTGGTTCGACGCACACGGCGACCTGCACACGCTGAAAACAACGTCCTCTGGCTACCTCGGGGGCATGCCGCTGCGGCTCCTCGTCGGCTACCAGCCCCGGCTGATCGCCGCTGGGCTCGGGCTGCAGCCGGTGCCTGAGCACCGCACCGTCCTCGTCGGAGCGCGCGACCTGGACCCACACGAAGTGATCTTCCTGGCTGATGCCAAGATTCGCCGCGCCGAAGTGTCGCACCTCGATGCCACCGCCCTGCCCGACGGGCCGCTGTATGTGCATCTCGACGCGGACGTGATCGACCCCGCCGTGCTGCCGGGCCTGCGCTATCCCGCGCCGGGCGGTCCAGGCACCACGGCCGTGGCCAGCGCGCTTGGCGTACTCCTCGGCACGGGCAGGGTCGTCGCCGTGGGCGTTGCGTGTTCCTGGCACCCAGGTCACGGTGCGGCCGCCCGCATCAACCAGGTCTTTGACACGGCCATCTCCTGGGCACAGAGCGGTTCGCGCGCCTGAGCACCCGGGGCTGCGCGCCTGAGCACCCGGGGCTGCGAGGATGAAGGCATGCGCCGGCGACCGCACCCCTATGTCCAGGGCGAACTGGTGGTGGTAATCGACTGTGCTGACCTGGATCGCTCGGCGCGGTTCTGGTCGGGCGTGCTCGGGTACGTCCGGGAAGGCGCCGCAGGCGGGCCCTACCAGGGGCTGGTGCCCGCGAACGGCGAGGGTGTGGAGTTGCTGCTGCAGCGGGTACCCGAGTACAAGCGGTCAAAGAACCGGCTTCACCTCGACCTCCGCACCCGCGACCTCGAGTGGGAGGTCGACCGGGTCGCGGGCCTCGGTGCGACGATGCTCACCGAGGAACCGGTCACCGAAGGCGGATGGCGCTGGCACATCCTCGGCGACCCCGACGGCAACGAATTCTGCGTCCTGCAGCCCCCTGAGTCGTTCTGGGCACAACGGGAGGCGCCGGGTGGCGGATAGCGAAACCATGCTCCGTATGCAGGGACGCAGTGGCGAGGTCGTTGTCCGCAGGGCCGGCGGCAACGTGGAACTGATCGTGAACGGCGTTTTCCTCATGGACAGCGGCCGGAACGGCGCCTCGGAGCGGGCGCTCGCACGCACTGTGCTCGGCGCGTGCGCATCGGCCGAGCCTGCGTGCCTGGTGGGCGGTCTTGGGCTCGGGTATACCCTCGCCGAGATTCTTGCGGTCCGCCCTCGCGCACGGGCCACCTGCGTCGAGCTCGAACCCGCCGTGATCGCAGGTCAGCGGTATGTTGCTGGTTCCTGCGGCATCCCGGCCCGGGTGACCGAGGATCCACGGGTCACCATAGAAACCGGCGATGTGCTCAGCTGGATGTCAGCCACCGCGGAGCGCTACGACGCCATCATGCTGGACGTGGACAACGGCCCGTCGTGGCTCGTCCGGCCGGAAAATTGCCGCCTCTACGACAACGCCGGCGTGCGACTGATGGCCGGAGCGTTGAAACCAGCAGGGGTCCTCGGCATCTGGAGCGCGCAAGCGGAGGACGCACTCGCCGACCGGCTGGCCCAGGCGTTTCTCTCGCTGCATACCGTGACCGTTCCCGTGGTCAAGGGAAGCCCGGACATCATCTACCTGGCCAGTGGTCACGCCACAGCGCGATCAGTGAAATAGGCGCTCGACCATCATGTCCAGGGCGCGGCTCGTGCCACGGGCTATCCCGTGCTCCTGCATCAGCGTCGTGTACGACGGCAGCGGCCGGTCCGGCGGCAGCTCCCCGGACTCGATCTGGGCGCGCAGGATCGCGGCAAGTTGCAGGTAGAGGCCAACCGGAATGTGCTGCACGTATCAGGCGCCGCGGGCCGGGGCTCCGTACAAGAGCAACCCATTGTGCGGAGGCGGTCATGGAGTGGCTCAAACGTCTCGCTGGCGGGCTCGTCGTCGTGCCGGCAGCAGCCTTCTGCGTCCTCGTTGCCGCCCAGCCGGCTCTTGCCTCGACCCCCGCGCTGACGTCAGACCCAACGTCCGCTTACCCGGGTGACAAGATCACGATCCACGGCACTGGCTTCGAGCAGTGCGCGAATCCGGACAACGGGGCCACGTACGTGATGCCGTTTTGGGACGGGGGTGAACTGGCCCCGGTGACTGGCTCAGGTGGGGAATTCGATATCAGCGTCACGGTTCCACCGGACGCCTACGTCGGCTCCCATAAGGTGAGCGCCGCGTGTTATGACCCACAGACCGAGACCGTTACCTCTGTCGCCCTCGCCTCAGCGTACGTGCAGGTGTTGCAGGCGAGTGGCGGCACCGGGACGGGTGACTGCACAAACCCATGTCCCGCGCTGCAGCTCTCAAGCACCGAGGCGGCGGCTGGTGAGCAGGTAACAGTCACCGGTGATGGTTTCGCACAGTGCGCAACCACAAAATCAGGCAATTCTGTGCAACTGCTCTGGGACACCGCGAGCCTGGCTGACCCTGTCGGCGTCGATGGGAACGGGAACTTCAGCACCGTTGTGACCGTCCCTGCTGCGGCCACCGTGGGCAGCGAGCATTGGGTGCAGGCCGCGTGTTACAACCCGGCAACCGTAGACGAGAGCTCCGCGGTGCTCGCGAGGGAGCAGCTCACGGTGATACCCCCGACGTCGCGCTCCACCTCCCCGAACTTGCCGCCACCAAAGTCCACGTCCCCGAACTCGGTGCCTCCGAACGCGGTGCCTCCGAACGCGGTGCTCCCGAACTCGGTGCCGACGAGCTCCCCGTCCCCGACGTCGACATTCCCGAGTTCCACGTCCTCGCCGACGGTGATCGCAGTCCAGCACTCGACACCCTCGGGTGGCCGGTCGTTGCCGGTCGCACTGACCGCGAGCATCGGGGGCAGCCTGCTTCTCGCCGTCATGCTCTTGGCCGGGCTGCTGTTGATGCACGCCAGAGCGCGCCCGCGAAACGGCCATTGGGTGCACCAGCACCTCCGGGCAGTGCCCGAACCGCTCAAGGCAGCTTCGGCGAAAGTTGACAGCCGGCCTGGCGCCACGTCGCTGTCGATCGGGCTCGAGCCACACTTCGACCGGCTCGGGAATCAGCAGGTTAAGGAGGCAACCCCATGACGTCGGTCACCATGACGTCGGTCACCGTGCAGCCTGGTCTCACAGCCCGGAGCCTGTTGCTGGGCAGCGGGCAGGAAGACGACACGACGGCGCTCCGGCACGCGCTGTCCGAGCACAGCGTGCTGGACGCCTGCGGCGGGAAGCTGTCCCGTCTGACGGGTGATGGCCGCGAAGCCGCGAACGAGGCACTCGCCTCGGCCGCAGCGGGCCTGCTCGATGTGGACCTCGGCGATGTGCTCATCTACGCCTGGCGCGCACAGGCGCGCCTGGTCAACGCCGCCAGCGAAACTCTGCGGGCGCCCGGCAGGAAGGAAATCGTCCAGCTCGCCTCCCACCGGGTCACCTCCACCCATGATCCGACGGTCGGGCTGATCGTGGACGGCGTGCGAGTCCACACCTTCCGCTTCCAGCTCATCCTGGTCCTGGACATTGGCGTGGCCGCCGCCATCGTTCAGGATGGCCGCCTGGCCGCGGTGAAAGCCGGCGACGGCTCGGTCTCCGGCACGCTGACTCTGAAGATGCCCGGCGGAGACGTCAAACTCATCCACCAAGAGCACCGGTTCGACCTGCACCTGATCCTTCGCCTGGGCAACGGCATATCTCTGCTTTCCGGCGGCGAGGAGCCCACAGGTGCTTTATGACTCTAACTCTCGGCCCGCAGCGACGCTCCTGGGTCTCCCCGTGGTGCATCGACCGGCGGGGATCGCTGACCAGGGCTGGCCGCTACCTGAGCGACACCAGGGTGGTCAATGACTATGGCCTGCTCCAAACTGGCCAGCAGGTCATTATGAACAACCAGTTTGCGACCGTGACTTTCACCGACCAGTCCGGTCAGCGGATCGGAAATCCGGTCCAGGTTTCCCTTGGTCATCCAACCAAGGTCACGCTGAGCATGAGCAACGTGACCCAGCTTGGGATGACGTGCGTGGGCCGCGACACGCGCAGCGGCCAGACCGCGAGCGGCTTCCAGGTCGCCCTGGGAGATGCCCGCATCTTCTGACGCGGCCCGGGAATGCCGCGCTGGGCCGAACCGGTTACCACACATGTACTGGGTCGCCGGCGGACACGGATGGGGCAAAACTCATGACGGGTAGCCGCAGCGGCGACTCACGCTCACCCAGCCGGGCGGCCGGGTGCGGCGGGCCCCCCGTGACAGGGCCCACCATCGCGCTGTCGGGGGAGCCTGACTCCGATCCACTTACCGAGAGCGATGCCGAGGAACAGGTCCACGGCATCTGCTTCAAGACCGGGCCGCCCAGCCAGATCGGGGTCGAACTGGAATGGCTGGTCCGCGACGGCCGCGACCCCGCCTTGCCGGTGGACCAGCAGCGCGTGGCTTCTGCACTTGCCGGGCTGGGTGCGCCCGGCGCCCTCCCTGGCCGCGGTCGCCTGACGACCGAACCTGGCGGCCAGGTCGAGCTTAGTTCCGCACCCGCGGTGGGCCTGGGTGGCTGTATCGCAACCGCCTGCCGCGATCTCACCGCCATCCACGAGGCGATCCGCCCGGCGGGCCTGCGTCTCGCCGGTGAGGGCCTCGATTCCCTCCGTTCCCCACGCCGCGTACTTGACCTGCCGCGTTACGAGGCAATGGAAGAGTTCTTCAACCGCGCAGGGCCGTGGGGGCGGCTCATGATGTGCAGCACCGCGTCCGTTCAGGTGTGCCTGGACGCGGGCGAGGAGGGCAGGGGGCCAGCAAGCTTCGGCTGGCGCTGGCGCCTGCTGCACGCCGTGGGCCCGGTGCTCGTCGCGGCGTTCGCCAACTCGCCGCTGTCCGGCGGCTGCCCGACCGGCTGGAAATCGACCCGGCAGGCGATCTGGGCCCGGCTCGACCCGAGCCGGACCCGCCCGCCCGCGTGCGCGGAACCATCAGCTGGCCACCGCAGAGCGGAGACCGATCCCCGGACAGCCTGGATGGAGTACGCCCTCGCGGCAGAGGTGATGTGCGTGCGCCGTCCCGGCACGAGCTCCTGGTGCGCACCGGCCGGGATGACATTCCGGGACTGGCTGCGAGGCGCGGGGGAACGCCCGGCCACCCGGGGCGACCTGCTCTACCATCTGTCCACGCTGTTCCCGCCTGTGCGCCCGCGCGGGCACCTGGAAGTGCGGGTGATCGATGCCCAGCCAGGCGATGGCTGGATCGTGCCCGCCGCCGTGGTGACGGCGCTCCTTGACGACCCTGCCGCGGCGGAGCAGGCCATGACCGCCGCCGAGACGCTGTGGCACAACCGGGACCACGACGGCCACGGCGCGCGCCCCTGGCTGCGGGCGGCACGGCAAGGCCCGGCCGACCCGGGCATTGCCGCCGCCAGCACGCACTGCTTCGAAGCAGCCGACGCGGCGCTTGGCCGGCTTGGCGCGCCAGAACACGTCCGCCGGGCGGTGGCTGATTTCACCGAACGATACGTCGTGCGGGGGCGATGCCCCGCCGACGACCGGCTGGACGAGGCACACGGGGCGGGCGAGATCCGCGACCACCCCGGCAGCGGCCTCAGATTCCCACACACCCACGGGAGGAATGAATGATGACAGCAATGGGCAGCACCCAGGCACTGCGGGACAAGGCCGCCAGCCACCTCGTGGCGGCGCGGGAGCGGACCCAGCTGCTGACGAGCTGCGTGGACGACGCCGACCTGACGCGCCAGCATTCGCCATTGATGTCACCGCTGGTGTGGGACCTCGCTCATGTCGCCAACCAGGAAGAACTCTGGCTGCTGCGAGCCGTCGGCGGCCGGGAGCCGATGCACCCCGAAATCGACCCGCTCTATGACGCTTTCGAGCACCCCAGGGCGAAGCGGCCCACGCTCCCGCTGCTGCCCCCGGCGCAAGCACGTCACTACGCCCACGAGGTTCGCGGCCGGGTCCTCGACCTGCTGGAAACGGCCCCATTCACCGGAACCCGCCTGCTGGCGCGCGGTTTCGCGTTCGGCATGATCGCCCAGCACGAGCAGCAGCACGACGAGACCATGCTCATCACCCACCAGCTTCGCAAGGGCGCGCCCGCGCTGTCCGCCCCACCGCCCGGGCCGCTGCCAGCGGACGTGCTGTCGCTCCCCGCCGAGGTGCTCATCCCTGCCGGGCCTTTCACCATGGGCACCTCCACCGAGCCGTGGTCGCTTGACAACGAGCGGCCCGCCCACACCGTGCACGTGCCCGCCTTCTACCTCGACACGACCCCCGTCACCAATGCCGCCTACACCGAGTTCATCTCCGACGGCGGCTACGGCAACCAGCGCTGGTGGAGCCCCGCGGGGTGGGACCACCGTAACCGGGCCGGGCTGGACGCCCCGTTGTTCTGGCGGCGCGAGGGCAGCGGCTGGGTACGGACGAGGTTCGGCGTGACCGAGCCCGTCCCGCCCGCCGAGCCGGTGGTCCACGTGTCCTGGTACGAGGCAGCGGCATACGCCGCGTGGGCGGGCAGGCGGCTGCCCACCGAGGCCGAGTGGGAAAAGGCCGCCAGGTTTGACCCAGCGAGCGGCAAGTCGCGCCGGTACCCGTGGGGAGACGAGGACCCGGCCCCGCGCCACGCCAACCTGGGCCAGCAACACCTGCAGCCCGCCCCGGCGGGAAGCTGCCCGGACGGAGCGGCGCCGTCCGGCGCGCGGCAGCTGATCGGGGATGTTTGGGAGTGGACCGGCAGCGACTTCCTGCCGTACCCCGGCTTCACGGCCTGGCCATACCGGGAGTACTCGGAGGTCTTCTTCGGCGGCGGGTACAAGGTGCTGCGCGGCGGGTCGTTCGGGGTCGCCCCGGTGGTCGGCCGTGGCACCTTCCGGAACTGGGACCACCCCATCCGGCGCCAGATCTTCGCGGGCTTCCGTACCGCCCGCGACGGAGCGTGAGGCCCATGTGCCGCCACCTTGCCTACCTCGGCCCGGCCGTCACCCTCCAGGAACTGATCATCGACCCACCACACGGGCTGGCACGCCAGGCGTGGGCACCGCGCCGGCAGCGGCACGGGTCCATGAACGTCGACGGGTTCGGCGCCGGCTGGTTTGCCGACGGTGACCCGCTCCCGGCGCGATACCGGCAGGCCGGCCCGATCTGGGCCGACCCGTCATTCGCCGACGTGGCCCGGGTCACCCGCACCCACGCGCTGCTCGCCGCCGTGCGCAACGCCACCATGGGCACACAAGCCGGCCCGGCCGCCGCCGCGCCTTACTCGTCCGGTCCGTGGCTGTTCAGCCACAATGGCCGACTGAACGGATGGCCCGGAACAACCGGGCGCCTGGCCGCCAGCCTCCCAGCGGAGGAACTGCTCGCGCTGGAAGCGCGGTGCGACTCCGCCCTGGTGTCGGCGCTGGTGGCCAGCTGGCTGCGGGCCGGCGCCGCCCCGGCGGACGCCCTTGCCGCGGTCATCGCGTCGCTGGCGGACCACGACATCAGCGGGCGGTTCAACTTCCTGCTCACCGACGGCGAGGTCATCGCCGCCACCGCGGCCGGGGACAGCCTCTGCTACCGGCAGGCCGCGGGCAGCGTGGTGGTGGCCTCGGAACCGGGCGACGACGAGCCTGGCTGGGTGGAGGTGCCCGACGGCAGCCTGCTGACCGCCACCGTCGCAGGTGTTGACGTCAAGCCGCTCGACGGGAGCCGCCCGTGAGCGCGCTGCATGTCACCCGCTGCCTTCCCGACAGCTTCCTGGCCGACGCGCTGGCCAGCGACGTCCGGGCCGGCCTGACCGCCTCCCCGAAGAGGCTGCCCCCGAAGTGGTTCTATGACGAGAGGGGCAGCGAACTGTTCGAGAAGATCACCCGCCTCGACGAGTACTACCCCACCCGCGCCGAGCGGTCCATCCTGCGCGCCGCAGCGCCCGGGATCGCCGCCGCCACGCGCGCGCACACGCTGGTCGAGCTGGGTGCCGGGGCAGCCGACAAGACCCGGCCGCTGCTGGACGCGCTCCGCGGAACCAGCAGCCTGCGCCGCTTCGTCCCGGTCGACGTGAGCGAAGCGGCCCTCGTCGAGGCCGCCCGCCGGGTGCAGGCAGAGTACCCCGGCCTCGCCGTTGTGCCCGTTGTCTCGGATTTTGAAGAGCACCTTGGCCTGCCGGCGGGCGGTGGGCCACAGCTGGTCGCCTTCCTCGGCGGAACCATCGGCAACCTGCTCCCCGGGCAGCGGGCGGATTTTCTCGCGTCGCTGCGGGCGCGGCTGCGGCCGGGGGACGCCTTTCTGCTCGGGACCGACCTGGTGAAGGATCCCGCCGTGCTGGTTGCCGCCTACGACGACGAGGCCGGGGTGACCGCCGCGTTCAACAAGAACATCCTGTCCGTGCTCAACTCCGGGCTCGGCGCGAACTTCGACCCCGATGCGTTCGACCACGTGGCGCTGTGGGACGCCGGCGAGGAATGGATCGAGATGCGGCTGCGGTCGCTGCAGGACCAGGTGGTGACGCTGCCGGTGCTCGGCCTGTCGGTGAAGTTCGCCGAGGGCGAGGAGATGCGGACGGAGGTGTCGGCCAAGTTCCGCAAGGCCGGCGTGGCCGCCGAACTGGCTGCCGCCGGGTTCACGATGCGGTCCTGGTGGACCGACGGGCAGTTCGGGCTGTCGCTGTCCGGGCCGGCCTGACCGCCCTCAGCCGTGGCCTGCGTCGCGGCCGGCGGCGCGGTCCAGCCGTTGCATGCGGACATCGGTGAGCCGAAGCAGCCGCACCAGGTCGCTCATGACCCGGTCGGCGTCGATCGCCCCGCAGCTGAACAAGTCGACGGCGATCAGGTTCTCCTCCGGCCAGGTGTGAATGGCCAGGTGGGACTCGGCCAGGATCAGCACCAGGGTGACCGCCCCGTTGGGGAAGATGACGTGGCTGGAGTCCAGCACGTGACCACGGCCCGCCCGGACAGCGGCCGTCGCCGCCGCAGTGAGCTGGTGGATGTCGGATGCCGGGGAGCCTGGTGTCAGCGCCGCGTCGGCGGCGTGGAGCAGCTTGCGCACCGGCGCCGCTGCCACCGGCACGTCGGAGAGCCGGCTAGGCACGCGATTACCTGGCATGATGGGGGAGGATACCGTAACCACCGCACTGCCCCGGGAGCGCACGAGAACGTCACTCATGGATGTTGATGCAATAGCCGCCGAGGTCGCCGCGGCGGTCGGGCTGGCCGAGGGGCCAGCCGGGGTCCGGGACGTTCTCCGGGTGATCGCCTCCCATGAACCGGTGGCCACGCGCGAGGTGGCCCGGCGGGCCGAACTGCCGGTGCCGATCGTCGCCGCCGTATGCAACGAACTACGCAAGCGCGACGTGGTGGACCGGGCGCGGCCGGTGCAGCTCACCGCCGCTGGCCGCGCAAGCCTTGCTGCCACGCGGGGGGTGTCCGGGCCTGCGGTCACCGGCCAGTGCCCGTGCTGCGAGGGGCGGGGTGTGGTGGTTCCGGACGCCCTTGCCGCGCTGATGCCGGTGCTGGAGCAGGCTGCGGCCGGGGTGCCAGCGGCCAAGCTGGAACTTGACCAGACGCACTGCACCGCGGAAACCTCGCTGCGCCGGGTGCTGCGAATGCACCAGGCCGGGGCGCTGGCGGGCGAGCGGATCATCGTGCTCGGCGATGACGACCTGCTCTCGGTCGCGGTGGCGGCGTTCGCCGCCCACGCCGGGCCTGGCGCACGGCCCCGCTGGCTCACCGTGGTCGACTGCGATGCCGATCTGCTGGGTTATCTCGCCGGGCAACTGGAGGGCCTCGGCCTGGCGGCCGAACTCGTCCAGCATGACCTGCGCGAGCCACTGCCCGCTGGGCTGCGGCGCTGCTTCGGGGTGGCGTGCACCGACCCGCCCTACACGGTGGCGGGAGCGGAGCTGTTCCTGTCCCGCGCCGTCTCGGCCCTGGCACCCGGTGCGGGCGGGCACGTGTTCTTCTCGTTCGGCGCCCGGCGGCCAGACGAGACCGTCGCGACGCAGCGCCTGCTGGCGGACATGGGCCTCGCTGTCAGGTCACTCGTGCCCGGCTTCAACAGCTACACCGGGGCAGGCATCCTCGCAGGCACCAGTAACCTGTACCACCTGCGAACCACCGCGGGGAGCCAGCCATTGATCACGGGCAGTTACACCGGCCAGCTGTATTCGGCGCAGGCGCGGGCGGCCGTCACCCGGCCGTACCGGTGCGTGGCTTGCGGGGCGGTTCACCAGGTCGGCCCCGGTGCCCGATGGACGGTGATCGCCGATTTGAAGGCGGCGGGCTGCCCGGAATGCGGGGGCACGGTGCTGCGCCCGCTGCCGCTCACAGCGGGGACGGCCCGCCCATGACCGGGTTCATGATCCGCCCGGCCTGTGAGCAGGACCTTGACGCGATCGCCGGTTTCGAAGCCGAGATCGCCCGGGCGTCGTTCGGGGACGAGGCGATAGAAGACACGGCGCTGCACCGCAAGCGGGTCGCGGCGGCGCTGGGGAAACCGGGGGAGGTCACGGTCGTGGCGGTGGCGGCGGGGGCGCCCGGTGTCCCGCTCGGCTGGGCCTGGCTGTCAGGGCGCACCAACTCGCTGACCGGCGCCAGGTACGGCAACTTCCGGTCACTCGCCACCGCCGACATCACCGGCCGGAGCGAGGTCGCCGAACTGCTCATGGAGGCGGTGCTTGCGGCCGCGCGGGCAGCGGGGCACTCCCATCTCACCGGCAAGGTTCACGCGCGCAACCTGGGCATGCGGGCGCTGTACCGGAAGTTCGGCTTCGAAGCGACCCATCTCACGATGGAATGGCGGGCCTCACCGGGAGACACGCCATGAGCCGCGCGCGTGACCGGTCGGCGGCCGTTCCCGCCGCCCTGGTCAAGTGCGTGGTGTGGGACATCGACAACACTCTGCTGGCCGGCGTGTACCTGGAGTCGGGTGACGACCCGCCGGGCGCGGACCCGGTCATGGCCCAGGTGCTGGCCGAACTCGGTGGGCGCGGCATCCTGCACGCGGTGGCGAGCAAGAACCCGCCGGAGGCCGCGGCCCACGCCGCCCGGGTGACGGGCTGCGACTTCGCGGCCGTGGAATGCGGCTGGGGAGCGAAGTCGGCGGCGCTCACCCGGATCGCTTACGGCCTGGCGATTGGGACCGGCACACTCGCCTTCGTCGACGATGATCCTTATGAGAGGGCGGAAGTATCCGCCGCGCTGCCCCAGGTTTTTGTCCTGGCGCCGGAGGAGGCGGCCGAAGCGGTCCGCTGGCCCGAGTTCAGCCCCCCGGTGCTCACCGCGGAAGGCCGCCGCCGGGGCGAGATGTACGCCGCGCGGCGGCGCCGGCTCGCGGCCGAGCGTGGCTTCGGTGGCAGCAGGGACGAGTTCCTGCGGTGGGCCGGGACCAGGGTCACCATCGCCGCCGCCGCCGACGACGACGCGGCGCGCCTGCATGAACTCGCGGTGCGGACCCGGCAGTTCAACTCGGCCGCCCAGGCGACGGGCCAGTCACGCTTCGCCGCGCTGATAGCCGCCGGTGACGTTGTCACCGTTCGGCTGCGCGACACGTTCGGGGACGACGGGATCGTGGGAGGCTGCGTGCTGGAGCGGCGGCCCGCATCCGGCTGGACGGTGCCGCTCGTCATGATGTCGTGCCGGGCCATGGGCCGGGGCGTGATCGAGGCGCTGCTGGCCTGGCTGGCCCGCACCGCTGCCGGGAGCGGTGCCACGGCGCTGGAGATCCCGTGCCTGCTTACCGACCGCAACGTGCCTCTGCGGCTGGCCCTTGCCAGCGCAGGTTTCCGTGCTCGCGGACCAGCGCCGTCCCCCGGGACGCCGCAGGTCTTCCGGCGCGACGTCATGGGACCCCTGCCTGACCTGCCTGCCTGGGTAGAGGCCCCCGAGCCGGCGGCGGGCGCCCGGTGACGGCCCGTGGCGGAACCGGCATCGGCGGGGCCGGTGCGGCGGGCGTCGCGGATGAGATACGCGCCATCCTGGCGGCAGTCAGCGGGCGGGACGAGATGCTGCACATCCCCGCGGGGACGCCCCTGTTCGGGGAGGCGGTCGCCCTGGACTCGCTGACGGGCACGCTGCTGCTGCGGCAGATACAGCGCCGGTTCGGTGTTGATGTGGCGGGTGAGGACCTGAACCTTGACGCCATGGCCACCGTGAGCACGCTGGCCAGATTCGTTGCGGAGCGGGTGAGCGGCGGGCGTGATAGCTGAGACCAGGGCAGCCGCTGCCTGTGCCGCGGACATCTGGTGGTTCGACGCCGCGGCGACTGCCCTCAGCCGGGGCGAACTGGCGGTACTTGGCGCCGAAGAAGCTGCCCGGGCTGCGTCGTTCGCCTTCCCCGCCGACCGCCATCGGTACCAGGTTGCCCATGTGATGCTTCGCCGGGTCCTTGCCGGCCGTGCCGGTGCCGAGCCGCGGGAACTCGCGTTTGGCCGTGAGCCGTGTCCTCGCTGTGGCCGGCCGTCCGGCAGGCCGGTACTGGCATCCGGCGCCGGGCCGTGCTTCTCGCTGGCCCACTCCGGTGACATGATCGTGATCGCAGTGGCGGGTGACCGGGTCGGCGTGGATCTGGAGCGCCAGACGCCGCGCTGCGTGTGCTTCCTGACCGGCATCATGCATCCGGCCGATGCCGCGATCGTGGCCCCGCTCGCCGAGCCGGGCCGGCACGATGCCATCCTCCGCTGGTGGGTTCGCGCGGAGGCGGCCCTGAAATGCACGGGGGCGGGAATCGCTCACGGGATGGACGCCACCGCGCTGCTCGGCCCCGGAAGTGCGGGCTCGCCGCCGGTGATGGACCTGGCCGCGCCCACGGGCTACCGGGCCGCGGTCGCGGTCGCGGCGCCTGACGGTTCCCGGCTCGTCCCGGTAACCTCGGCTCCATCACGCAGTTAGCGCGCGGAGGTGGGCATGACCGCCGTTTACGCACTCGACGCATGCCGGACGCCGGTGGGCCGGATCAAGGGCGCCCTGGCCACCGTCCGGCCCGATCACCTGACCGCCGACGTGATCGCTGGGCTGCTCGCCCGCAACCCGTGGCTGGACCCGGCAACCATTGACGACGTGTACTGGGGAGCCGCCAACCAGGCCGGGGAGGACAACCGCAACGTCGCCCGGATGGGGGTGCTGCTTGCTGGCCTGCCGGTGGAAGTGCCGGGCGCCACCGTGAACCGGCTGTGCGGGTCCGGCATGGAGGCCATCGCCAGCGCGGCCCGGGTCATCGCCGCGGGCGAGGCCGACATTTGCCTGGCGGGCGGGGTGGAGTCGATGACCCGGGCGCCGTTCGTGCTTCCCCGGGCCGAAGCGCCGTTCCCGCGGGAGTCGGGCGTGGCGGATACCCGGCTCGGCTGGCGCCTGGTGAGCCCCCGGATGCTTCAGGCATACCCGCCGGTCAGCCTTGGTGAGACAGCGGAGAATGTGGCCGAGCGGTACCGGGTGAGCCGGGAGCGCCAGGATGCGTTCGCGCTCGCCAGCCACCAGCGCGCCGCCCGCGCCCGGGACGAAGGCGCCTTCGCAGAGGAGATCGTGCCTATCGCCACCGCCGCTGGGGAGGTGACCGGCGACGAGGGCATCCGGGGTGAGCTGACCATGGCCGAACTGGCGGCCAAGCGCCCAGCCTTCCGGCCGGGTGGCACCGTCACCGGCGGCAACTCGTCCCCGCTCAACGACGGCGCCGCCGTGGTCGTGCTGGTATCCGAGCGCGCCGCCGCCGCCTCCGGGCAGGCCCCGATGGCCCGTTATGCGGGCACGGCAGCGGCGGGCGTGCACCCCGATTACATGGGAATCGGGCCGGTGCCCGCCCTGGGCAAGGCGCTAGCCCGGGCAGGCTGGCAGCCGGAAGCGCTGGACCTCGCCGAGGTCAATGAGGCGTTCGCCGCTCAGGCGGTCGCCGTCGCGGACGAACTAAAGCTCGACCCAGGCCGACTCAACGTCAACGGCGGGGCGATCGCCATCGGCCACCCGCTCGGCTGCTCCGGGGCCCGCATCACCACCACCTTGCTCCATGAGCTCCGCCGCCGTAGTGGCAGGCGGGCAGCGGCCACCATGTGCATCGGGGTCGGCCAGGGCATCGCCACCCTCTGGGAAGCTCCTTAGAGCCGGGTCATCCCTCCTGGGAGTGCTGGTACGCGACGTTGAAGGAGACGCCTCCATCGTCGCCGATTTCGGCGTCGAGTGCCTTGTCGGACAGCACCTCCGCTGCGGCGGGTTCCAGGAACACCCGCGCCCCCTCGGCCTCGACCACCTCGTCGCCCGGCACCGGGGTGGGAGCCAGAGTCAGCTGAAGCGGCGCAACGTCGCTTTCGCCGGCCATGATGCGCAGGCCTGAGTCGGACTGCGATTCGGGTTCGGAGGTCAGGCTGCGGATGGCTTGGACGGCGTTCTCGGTAAGCGTGAGCATGACGCATTCCTCGCTTGTCGCGGTTAGCCGGACTCCTCCGCCCTACCCCGCTGCGTGCGCGGGCATTCAGCATCCCGCCGATTGATCGCGGGCCGCACCGGCCCTCACACCCCGCTGGCGTGTGTCCATGCTGGTCAGCGTGCCGGCCGGAGGGGAGCAAACGGATTGCTTTCGTTCCCCTCCGGCGGGACTTCAGTCCCTTGCCCGCGATCTGTCGATCAGCGGCGCCGCGGTGCTGTTCTCCGTCCACCGGCCTGGCCTGGAACTGGCCAGGCTCACTCCGCAGAACATCCACGAGCTGCTGTTCGATGACGTCATGTGGGCCAGGAAGGCAAAGGAAGAGCATGACGTGTTCGCCGAGGCCCTGCGGGACAAGGGTGTCCGGTGCACTACTTCGGGCAGTTGCTCGCCGAGACCCTGGAGGTGCCGGAAGGCCGGGCGTTCGTGCTCGACCGGGTGTGCACCCGGGACGTGCTCGGGCCGGCGCTGGCCGGCCCGGTCCGCGCCCTGTTCGAGGATCTGGACGGGGCGGCGACACGGTCATGTCCATGGTCGACCGCAGCTCCTTCGTCCTTTACCCCTACTTCGACCGCGACCTGCGGTCGTGGACGGTCACCGCCGGGGACGGGGACGATCAGCTGCGGGTCAGCCTCAACCCCAGCCTCTGGCAGGCGCTGGCGACAGCGCTGCAGGCGGACGAGGTTAAAGTGCTGACGGCAGATGAGGACATCAGGGCGGCAGAACGCGAGCAGTGGGACGACGGGAGCAACTACCTCGCCGTCGCCCCCGGGGTTGTGGTCGGTTACGACCGCAACGTCGGCACCAACACGATGCTGCGCAAGAACGGCGTCGAAGTGGTTACCGTGTCCGGTGGCGAACTTGGCCGCGGTCGCGGCGGCCGGGCGTGTGACGTGGAGGAGAAAGGACCATGGACTTGCGAGGACGCAATCTCCTGAAGGAGATTGACCTGACCCGGGAGGAATTCATCTCTCTCGTGGAGCTCAGTGACCGCCTGCGCGCGGAAAAGCGCGCGGGGCAGGGTGGCGGCAGGCTGGCGGGCCGCAACATTGCGCTGATCTTCGAGAAGGCGTCCACCCGAACCCGGTGCGCGTTCGAGGTCGCCGCGCACGACGAGGGAGCCCACGTGACCTACCTGGGCCCGCAGGAATCCCAGCTCGGCTACAAGGAGTCGATGAAGGACACAGCACGGGTGCTCGGCCGCATGTTCGACGGCATCGAATACCGCGGGTTCGGCCAGGAAATCGTCGAGACGCTGGGCAAGTTCGCCGGGGTCCCGGTGTGGAACGGGCTTACCGATGAATGGCACCCGACCCAGATGCTGGCGGACATGCTCACCATGCGCGACCATGCCAGCAAGCCGCTCGCCGAGGTGTCCTACTGCTATCTCGGCGATGGCCGTAACAACACGGCGAACTCACTGCTTGTCACCGGCGCCCTGCTGGGCATGGACACGCGGGTCTGCGCTCCCGCTTCGCTGCAGCCGCCGGCGGGGGTGCGGGACCTCGCCCGCGGCCTGGCCGCCGGATCGGGCGCCCGGCTGACGGTCACCGACGACGTGAAATCGGCGGTCGCGGGCGCCGATTTCCTTTACACCGATGTCTGGCTGTCGATGGGCGAGCCCGCGGCGCAGTGGGACAAGCGCATCGCCCTGCTGCTGGACTACCAGGTGAACGCCGAACTGATGGCGGCCACGGGCAACCCGTCGGTGAAGTTCATGCACTGCCTGCCCGCGCTGCACAACCGCGAGACAAAGATGGGGGAGCAGATCCATGCCGAGCGCGGGCTGTCGGCGCTGGAGGTGACCGAGGAGGTCTTCGAGTCCCCCGCGTCGATAGTGTTCGACCAGGCAGAAAACCGGATGCACACGATCAAGGCGATCATGGTCGCCACGGTGGGGGCCGCCCCGGCTGGGTAGCGGGCCGTTCCGGCAGGTAGGGTCGGCCAGGGGCACCGATCGAGGGGGCTGTCCGTGGTGCGAGCCGACAGCGGGCGCAAGGCCAGCGGCACCAGCCGGCGTGAGCAGCAGGACCGCATCCTTACCATTCCAAACGGACTCAGCGTGGCCCGCCTGGCGGGCGTCCCGGTTTTCCTCTGGCTCGTGCTTGGCCCCAAAGCAGACACCTGGGCGGTCTGCCTGCTGGTCGCCGCCGGCGTGTCCGACTGGCTGGACGGCAAGATCGCCCGGGCGTGGAACCAGCAGAGCCGGCTCGGCCAGGTGCTCGACCCGGCCGCCGACCGGCTTTACATCGCCGCCACCCTGTTCGGCCTCGCGGTGCGCGGCTTCATCCCCTGGTGGCTGGTGGCCGTGCTGCTGTCCAGGGAAATCGTGCTGGGCGTGGCGCTGCTCGCGCTGCGCCGGCACTCCTACCGCCCGCTTCAGGTCAGCCTGGTCGGCAAGGCGGCCACCATGTGCCTGCTGTATGCGTTCCCGCTGCTGTTCCTCAGCGCGCACGCCGGCCTGGCCGCGCTCGCCGCCCGGGTGGCAGGTTGGTCCTTCGCGATATGGGGAAGTGCCCTGTACTGGACGGCCGCCGCGCTTTACCTCGTGCAGGCGCAGCGCCTGATCAGCGGTAGCCGCCGTGGTGAGGCAGGCGCTGATGGCGGGGCGGGCACTGGCCTCGCAGCGCCCGCCCGGGAATGATGGGGCATACGCGGAAGGAGACGGGCCGCAGGTGAAGGAGCACAGGTGAAGGAGCACAGGTGAAGGCAGTCGTGATGGCGGGCGGGGAGGGCACCCGGCTGCGTCCCATGACCGCCAACCAGCCCAAGCCGCTCCTGCCCGTCGCCAACAAACCGATCATGGAACACGTGCTGCACCTGCTCAAGCGGCACGGTTTCTCCGAGACCGTGGTCACCGTCCAGTTCCTCGCCTCGCTGGTGCGCAACTACTTCGGTGATGGCGAAGATGTCGGGATGAGCCTTCAGTACGCCACCGAGGAGATGCCGCTCGGCACGGCCGGGAGCGTGAAGAACGCCGAGGACGCGCTGCGTTCCGGCCAGTTCCTGGTGATCTCCGGGGACGCGCTGACCGACATCGACCTGTCGGCGATGGTTGCCTTCCACAAGAAACAGGGCGCCCTGGTGACCGTGGGACTCACCCGGGTACCCAACCCGCTGGAGTTCGGGATCATCATCGTCGACGAGGACGGCCGCATCCAGCGGTTCCTGGAAAAGCCCACCTGGGGCCAGGTGTTCTCGGACACCGTCAACACCGGCATCTATGTGATGGAGCCAGAGGTCCTGGCTGAGGTTGCCCCCGGTGAGCAGGTGGACTGGTCCAGTGACGTGTTCCCCCGCCTGCTGGCTGCCGGCGCCCCGCTCTACGGCTGGATCGCCGACGGCTACTGGGAGGACGTCGGAACGCACGAGAGTTACCTCAAGGCCCAGGCCGACGTGCTGTCGGGCCGGGTGGACGCCGAAATCGACGGGTTCGAGGTCTCACCGGGGGTGTGGGTGTGCGAGGGGGCGGAGGTCGACCCGGACGCGGTGCTCTCCGGGCCGCTGTGCATCGGCGATTACGCGAAGATCGAAGCGGGCGCGCAGTTGCGTGAGTTCACCGTGATCGGCAACAACGTGGTCGTCAAGGAGGGGGCGTTCCTGCACCGGGCGGTCGTGCACAACAACGTCTTCGTGGGACAGGGATCGACCCTGCGGGGATGTGTCATCGGCAAGAACACCGACGTGATGGCGTCCGCCCGGATCGAAGAGGGGGCCGTGGTCGGGGACGAGTGCCTGATCGAGCCGGAGGCGTACTTGTCGGCCGGCGTGAAGGTCTATCCCTTCAAGACCATCGAGGCCGGTGCGGTCGTCAACACCAGCGTCATCTGGGAGTCGCGCGGCCAGCGGACCCTGTTCGGGCCGCGCGGGGTTTCCGGGCTGGTCAACGTGGAGATCACGCCGGAGCTTTGCGTGCGGCTGGCAAGCGCGTATGCGAGCACTCTCAGGAAGGGGTCGGTGATCACCACGTCCCGGGATGTGTCGCGGGCAGCGCGCGCGCTCAAGCGGGCCGTCCACGGCGCGCTGAACGCCAGCGCCATCAACGTGGTGGACCTGGAAGCCCAGCCGCTGCCGGTGGCACGGTTCCACACCGCACGCACCGACGCCAGCGGCGGAATCGCACTGCGGACCACGCCCGGTGACTCGCAGTCGATCGACATCATCTTCCTCGACGAGCATGGCTCGGACCTGTCGCTGGCCGCCAGCCGGAAGCTGGAGCGGGTCTTCTCCCGCCAGGAGTACCGGCGGGCGTTCCCCGGGGAGATCGCCGAACTGACCTACCCGTCGCGGGTGGTCGAGTCCTACGCCGTCGAGTTGCTGCGCTGCGCGGACATGACCGGGGTGCGGGAGGCGGGGCTGAAGGTGGTGGTTGACTGCGCGGGCGGGACCGCCTCGCTGGTCCTGCCTGCCCTGCTCGGCCGGATCGGCGTGGACGTCCTCACCGTGAACAACCGGCTCGACGAGGCCTCGCCCACCCAGAGCCTGGCCCAGCTGCGCGCAGGCATGCAGCGCCTCGCGGAGCTCGTCGCGTCCTCCCGGGCAGCGTTCGGCGTCCGGTTCGATCAGGTGGGGGAGCGAATACAGCTGGTCGATGACCGGGGCGCGATGGTCAGCGAGGACCGGGCTTTGCTGGTCGTGCTTGACCTCATCGCCGCCGAGCGGCACGCCGGGCGGGTTGCCCTGCCGGTGACCACCACCCGGGTGGCCGAGCAGGTGTGCCGCTTCCACGGGGTCCAGGTCACCTGGACCCCGACCTCGCTGCATGGGCTCACCGCCGCCACCGCCGCCGATGACGTGATCTTTGGCGCCGATGGGCGGGGCGGGTTCGTGGTGCCGGAATTCAGCCGCAGCCTGGACGGGATCGCGGCGTTCGTGATGCTGCTTGGCCTGGTTGCCCGCACCCGGCTCACCCTCAGCCAGATCGACGCCCGCATCCCCAAGGCGCACCTGTTCAAGCGGTCCATGCCAACGCCCTGGGCGGCGAAGGGCAGCGTGATGCGGACGGTGGTGGAGGCGGCCGGCACCCGGGAGATCGACACCACGGACGGGGTCCGTGTCATCGAGCCCGATGGTGGCTGGGTGCTCGTGCTCCCCGACCCGGCCGAGGCGGTTACCCACCTGTGGGCGGAGGGCGCCGACGCCGATGCCGCGCAGGACTTGCTGGACGAATGGGCCGCTGTGGCGGAGCAGGCCGGGGCCTGACGTCGGCGAGTGGCGAGCACGGACGGCTCAGGGATGAGACAATCACACGTCAGCCGTTGGCAAGGGTGGGAGAAGGGCGTCGGAGGTGTTACTTGATGTGGCGGAGGCGTCGCGGACGTGCGCCGGATCCCTACGCCGAGCGTGAGCCGGCCGGCGGGCCAGCCACCGAGCGCGTCCCGCGCCGGGCTGGCTGGCGGGCGCGGCGCAGGCGGGGCGGCAGGAACGCGTGGCGCGTGGACCAAGCGCCGGTGTCGCAGGTAGCGTGGGCGCACGTACCGGAGTTCACGCCACGAGCCGCCCCGGCGGATGTGGTTCCCGCCCCCACCCCATGGCCGGCGGAGGAGAGGCTGAACCAAGCGATGCCTAGCGTCTACTGCACCCGCTGCGGGCGCGCCAGTCCTGACGGCGCCCGCTTCTGCTCGCACTGTGGTGCGCCACTCATGCGCGGCAGCGCGGAGCGGCCAGGGGAGAGCACCTCGACCATTTCGCTGGCCGGCACGGACCTGGTCGAAGCGGATCTGGAAGAGCCGTTCGCTGATGCGGCGCCGGCCGAGGTGCTGCCTGCCGGCGCTGCCATGCTCGTCGTCAAGCGCGGCCCGAATGCCGGAAGCCGGTTCCTGCTCGACAGCGACCTCACGACCGTCGGGCGCCACCCGGACAGTGACATTTTCCTCGACGACGTGACGGTGTCACGCCGCCACGCGGAGTTCTACCGGCACTCGGCCGGTTTCACCGTGCGGGATGTCGGCAGCCTGAACGGCACGTACGTGAACCGGGAACGCATCGAAGAGGCGAGCTTGTACGACGGTGACGAGGTCCAGGTGGGCAAGTTCCGCCTGATGTTCCTCGGGACCCGCCGGTCGCACGCGGACCGTGACGGAGGTGCGCAGGTCGGGGCATGAGTGCTGAGCCTGCCCGGGCGGACGCCGGGATCGGTGAGGTCCTTGCCCAGCTCCGCGCCGAGTTCCCGGATGTGAGCGTCTCGAAGATCCGTTTCCTCGAGTCAGAGGGGCTGATCCAGCCTGCCCGCTCACCCTCGGGATACCGGAAGTTCGCCCCAGCGGACGTGGACCGGCTCCGCTACATCCTGACCGCGCAGCGGGACCAGTACCTTCCGCTGCGGGTCATCAAGGACCATCTTGACGCCGAAACCCGGGGACCGCGCCGGCTTGGCCCCTACCGGGCTGTTGGCAGCGGGGGCAGGACGCTGACCAGGCGGGAACTCCTGGACGCGGCAGGCATCGACGAGGCACAACTGACTGAGCTTGAGGACTACGGGCTGGTGCGGCGCACGGGCCGTCATTACGCCCAGGAGGCGCTCGACGCCGTCCGGGCGATCGTGGTGCTCGGGCGTTATGGAGTGCAGGCCAGGCATCTGCGGGTGCTGCGTGCTTCAGCGGAGCGCGAAACCGTCCTGATCGAGCAGGTCGTCGCGCCGATCCTGCGCCAGCGCAATCCAGGGGCGCGGGACCGGGCCGGTCAGGCAGCACGGGAGATCGCCGCCCTGGCGCTGCAGGTTCACACCGCCCTCATCGAGATGTACCTCGCTGACGCTGGTTTCGGTGAACGGCGGCAGGGCAGTCCCGACCGCTGAGGGGTGTCCGCGGGGTGGGCGGGTGTACGTTGACAGGGGAAACCCCTTCAGCAGGTTCAGGCACGACCAGTGGCTGACGCAGGTGAGGACGGAGCCGCCGTGAGGAAGATGGAGGTCGTCGGCGTCCGGGTGGAGATGCCCACGAACCAGCCCATCGTCCTGCTCAAGGAAACGCAGGGGGACAGGTATCTGCCGATCTGGATAGGGCCGGTGGAGGCAACTGCCATCGCGTTCGCGCAACAGGGCATGGTGCCCGCCCGGCCGCTGACCCATGACCTGTTCCGTGATGTGGTTGAAGCCCTGGGAGTGCAGCTGACAACGGTGAACATCACCACGCTGCGGGATGGGATCTTCTTCGCGGATCTCATTTTCTCCAACGGGAAAGAAGTAAGCGCCCGGCCGTCGGACTCGATCGCGCTCGCGCTGCGGACCGGGGCGTCGATCTTCGCCGCGGAGGAAATCCTGGACGAGGCCGGGGTTGCCATCCCTGACGAGCAGGAGGACGAGGTCGAGAAGTTCCGCGAGTTCCTGGACACGATCACCCCGGAGGATTTCGGCCGGGCGACCTGAGCCGGGCTACGGATCCTGCGCGACGCGCCGGGGAGATCGTTGACGGGGCATCGCGGTGCGCCTACCGTGCGACCAGGGGTTGGTCGTTTCCGGTCCCGGAGGCAGGTGTGGCGGTAACCAAGAGTAACAGCGGGCAGTCGCCTGCTCACGGCGATGCGATCAAGCACGCGGGCGAGCAGGGGCTCCTGTTTGGCGAGCACGAACTCACCGCCCACCCTGACGATGTCGGCTACCGCGGCCCCACGGCCTGCGCCGCCGCCGGGATAACCTACCGCCAGCTCGACTACTGGGCCCGGACCGGCCTGGTCGAACCCACCGTGCGGACGGCACACGGATCGGGATCGCAGCGCCTGTACAGTTTCCGCGACATCTGCGTGCTCAAGGTCGTCAAGCGGCTGCTCGACACCGGGATCTCGCTGCAGCAGATCCGGGCTGCCGTGACCCACCTGCGCGACCGCGGCACCGCGGACCTTGCCCGCCTCACGCTGATGAGCGACGGCGTCAGCGTGTACGAATGCACCTCCCCGGACGAGGTGGTGGACCTGCTGTCGGGCGGGCAGGGCGTGTTCGGGATCGCGCTCGGGCGGATCTGGCAGGAGGTCGACGGCAGCCTCGCTGAGCTGCCGTCGGAGCGGGCTGACTCGGGGCGGAGCGGCACCGACGAACTGGCCCGCCGGCGGGCCAGGAAGACCGGCTGATCCCGGGTTTGGCGGTCCCACACTGTGGGCCGGCGCTCGGGTAGGCTCACAGTTGCCGATGACACCGCCCGGGAGAGATCCCGTGCAGCCAGCACGGGCCGCCGAAGGGGCAACCTCCCCGGAACCTCTCAGGCACCAGGGACCGGGCGGGACAGGCGTCTCTGGAGTCCCGGCTCGCGACATGGAGCCTGACAACAGAGGGGGAGGACCGCACCCGGTTCCCACGTACCCGGCGGCTCCCTCTGGAGGCTCCCATGGATTTCGCGTCACGCCACATCGGCCCATCCGCTGCCGAACAGGAACGGATGCTCGCCGCCGTCGACTGTGCCTCACTGGATGAGCTCACCGCGGCGGCCCTTCCCCCCGGCCTGGCCGCCAGCGGTGGCGGCCTTGCGTTGCCACCAGCCCTGTCGGAGACGGACGCGCTGGCAGAAATGCGCCGGATGGCCGCCGCGAATCAGGTCCTTACCTCGATGATCGGGCTGGGGTACTACGGGACCATCACCCCGGCAGTGATCCGCCGCAACGTGCTCGAGAACCCCGGCTGGTACACCGCCTACACGCCGTACCAGCCAGAGATCTCGCAGGGCCGGCTGGAAGCGCTGCTGACCTTCCAGACCATGGTGGAGGACCTCACCGGGCTCCCCGTGGCCGGTGCGTCGCTGCTGGATGAGGCCACCGCCGCCGCGGAAGCGATGACGCTGGCCCGGCGGGCAGCCGGGAAGGGCAGCGTGTTCATGGCCGACGCGCGCTGCCTGCCGCAGGTCCTGGCCGTGCTCGCCACCAGGGCCACGCCGCTCGGCATCACCCTGGTGGTCGACCGGGTCACGCCGGAGACGGTCGCCGCGCAGCCTGCGGGCGAACTGTTTGGCGTGCTGCTGCCGTACCCGGACGCCACCGGGGAAGTCCGCGACCTGCGGCCGGTGATCGCCGCCGCGCGGGAGCGGTCAGCGCTGGTCGCGGTCGCCGCCGACCTGCTGGCGCTGACGCTGCTGATGCCACCTGGCGAGATGGGTGCGGACATCGCCCTCGGCACCACCCAGCGGTTCGGCGTCCCCATCGGGTTCGGCGGGCCCCACGCCGCCTACATCGCCGTCCGGGATGGCCTCCAGCGGCAACTGCCCGGCCGCCTGGTCGGGGTGTCGGTGGACGCCGGCGGGCAGCCCGCGTACCGGCTCGCCCTGCAGGCCAGGGAACAGCACATCCGGCGGGAGAAGGCGACGAGCAACATCTGCACCGCCCAGGTGCTGCTTGCCGTGATCGCCGCGATGTACGGCGTCTACCACGGCCCGGACGGGCTGGCAGCCATCGCCCGGCGTGTTCACGCCAGGGCCGCCCGCCTGGCCGCCACTTTGCGCGCCGCAGGCTGCACCGTCGAGCATGACACCTTCTTCGACACCGTCCGGGTGTCAGGGCTGCCGGGTGGGGCGGCCGCCGCGGTGGAACGGGCCCGCCAGGCGGGATTCAACACCTACCTCGCCGAGGACGGCACGGTGCAGGCGGCCTGCGACGAGACCACCACCGGCGGGCAGGTACGCCAGGTGGCGGCGGCGCTCGCCGGCGTGACCGTGACCGATGTGGCTGCGCCCGGAGTGACCGTGACCGATCTGGCTGCGCCCGGCGCGCTGCCACCGGGACTGCTGCGCACCACGGGCTACCTGGCGCACCCGGTTTTCCACGAGCACCAAAGCGAAACAGCGATGCTGCGTTACCTGCGCCGCCTGGCGGATTTCGATGTCGCGCTTGACCGGTCGATGATTCCGCTTGGCTCGTGCACGATGAAACTGAACGCAGCAGCCGAGATGGAGCCCATCACCTGGCCGGGGTTCGCGAACCTGCACCCGTTCGCGCCGCCCAGCCAGGCCACCGGGTACGCCGAACTCATCGCCGACCTGCAGGCGTGGCTGGCCGAGATGACCGGCTACCAGGCAGTGTCGCTGCAGCCAAACGCCGGCTCACAGGGGGAACTGACAGGGCTGCTTGCCATCCGCGGCTACCACGCCGCCCAGGGCGAGCAGGGCCGGGATATCTGCCTGATCCCGCAGTCCGCGCACGGCACCAACGCTGCCAGCGCGGTGCTGGCGGGACTGCGGGTGGTAGTCGTGAAATGTGGCGCCGATGGGGCGATCGATCTCTCCGACCTGCGCGGCAAGCTGGCGGAACATGCCGGGCGGATCGCGGCGATCATGCTGACCTACCCCTCGACCCACGGCGCGTTCGAGGAGACCGTGACCGAGGTCTGTGACCTGGTGCACGAGGCCGGCGGGCAGGTGTACGTGGATGGCGCGAACCTCAACGCGCTGGTCGGGCTGGCCCGGCCGGGGCAGTTCGGCGCCGACGTCTCCCACCTCAACTTGCACAAGACCTTCTGCATCCCGCACGGCGGTGGCGGCCCCGGGGTTGGCCCGGTCGCGGCGCGTGCGCACCTCGCACCGTACCTGCCCGGCCGGTGCGTCCCGGGGCAGCCTGCCGGGGAATCCCCGGCCGCCGGCCCGGTCGGCGGTGCGCCTTACGGGTCCGCTGGCATCCTGCCCATCTCCTGGACCTACATCGCGATGATGGGCGCGGACGGCCTGCGCCGCGCCACCCAGGTGGCGATTCTGGCCGCCAACTACCTCGTGAAGCGGCTGGCAGCCCACTATCCCGTGCTCTACACCGGGCGGGACGGGCTGGTCGCCCACGAATGCATCATTGACCTTCGCCCGCTCACCAAACAGACGGGGATAACCGTGGACGACGTCGCCAAGCGCCTGGTCGACTACGGCTTCCATGCCCCGACCATGTCTTTCCCGGTGGCAGGCACGCTGATGATCGAGCCGACCGAGAGTGAGAACCTGGCCGAGCTTGACCGCTTCTGCGACGCAATGATCTCTATCCGGCACGAGATCGAGCGGGTCGCCACCGGCGGGTACGACCGCCACGACAACCCGCTGTGCAATGCGCCGCACACCGCATCGATGCTGCTCGCCGCCGACTGGAAACACCCCTACGAGCGGGAGGAGGCGGCCTACCCGATGGGCGGGGACCACCGCGGCAAGTACTGGCCACCCGTGCGCCGCATCGACCAGGCCTACGGGGACCGCCACCTGGTCTGCGCCTGCCCGCCGCCTGAGGCGTTCGCAGAGTAGCCGGGCACCTTCACCATCTCCTGGTCGGTGGTACTGCATAGAGTTGCTGCGTGACTGATCCGCACGGTTACCGGCCGGCCGCCGGCTCGATCCCCGAGTCACCGGGGGTCTACCGGTTCCGTGACGGCCACGGCCAGGTCGTCTACGTCGGCAAGGCGAAGAACTTGCGGGCCAGGCTCAATTCTTATTTCGCGGACTTCGCCGGGCTGCACCCGCGCACGCAGTCCATGCTCACCACGGCCGCCGGGGTGGACTGGACCGTGGTCGGCACCGAGGTGGAGGCGCTCCAGCTTGAGTACTCCTGGATCAAGGAGTTCAGCCCGCGTTTCAATGTCCGGTACCGCGACGACAAGAGCTACCCGTACCTGGCGGTCACCCTGGATGAGGAGTATCCGCGGGTGATGGTCATGCGCGGGGCCAAGCGGCGGGGAACACGCTACTTCGGCCCGTATTCCCACGCGTGGGCGATCCGGGAGACGGTGGACACCCTGCTCCGGGTGTTTCCCGTCCGCACCTGCTCAGCCGGGGTGTTCAAGCGCGCCCGCCAGATCGGCCGGCCCTGCCTGCTCGGCTACATCGGCAAGTGCTCAGCACCCTGCGTGGGGAACGTCAGCGCGGCAGAGCACCGGCGGCTCGCCGAGGAATTCTGCGACTTCATGGCCGGCCAGACCGCCCGGTTCAGCAAGCGGCTGGAGGCCGACATGCGTGCCGCGGCCGCCGCCGAGGAGTTCGAGAAGGCAGCCCGGCTCAGAGACGATCTGCAGGCGCTGGCGCGCGCGCTGGAGAAGCAGGCGGTGGTCCTGGGTGACGGCACCAGCTGTGACGTCATCTCGCTGGCCGAGGACCAGCTGGAGGCGGCGGTGTGCGTCTTCTACGTGCGGGGCGGGCGGGTGCGCGGCCAGCGCGGCTGGGTGGTGGACAAGGTCGAGGACGTCACCACGAGTGAGCTGGTGGAGCATTTCCTCGGCCAGGTCTACGGCGACGACCGGGTCGCGTCCGGGACACCAGACCAGGCCGCGGCGAGCGGCATCCCGCGCGAGGTCCTGGTTCCGGTGCTGCCTCCGGACGCCCCGGTGGTGGAGGACTGGCTGACGGCCCGCCGCGGCGGCCGGGTCAGTCTGCGGGTGCCCCGGCGGGGGGACAAGAAGGCGCTGCTGCAGACGGTTGCCCGTAACGCCGGCGAATCCATGGCGCAGCACAAGATGCGGCGGGCCAGCGACCTGACCACCCGCAGCCGGGCGCTGCACGAGATCCAGGATGCGCTCGGCCTCGAACAGGCGCCCCTGCGGATCGAATGCTATGACGTGTCCAACCTGCAGGGGACGCATGTGGTCGCGTCCATGGTGGTGTTCGAGGATGGCCTGGCCCGCAAGAGCGAGTACCGGCGGTTCAGCATCCACGGCACGGGCGGGGAAGGCGACGTGGCCTCGGTGCACGAGGTGATCACCCGGCGGTTCCGGAGGTACCTGGAGGAGCGGGAGGCTACCGGCGAACTCGACATACTGGGGGATCCCGCCGGTGCGTTTGAGCCGGCCCGCCGGAAGTTCGCCTACCCGCCCAACCTGGTGGTGATCGACGGCGGGGCAGCCCAGGTCGACGCCGCGGTCCGGGCCCTGGCGGAGCTGGGCATCGACGACATCGCGGTCTGCGGCCTCGCCAAGCGGCTGGAGGAAGTATGGCTGCCCGGCGAGGACTCCCCGGTCATCCTGCCCCGCACCAGCGAGGGCCTGTACATGCTGCAGCGGGTGCGGGACGAAGCCCACCGCTTCGCCATCACCTACCACCGGGCGAAGCGGTCCAAGGCGCTCGCAATCAGCGAACTCGACGAGGTGCCAGGGCTTGGCCCGGCCCGCCGGGCAACGCTGCTCCGGCACTTCGGCTCGGTGCGCCGGATCGCCGCGGCGACCGAGCAGGAACTGGCGGAACTGCCCGGGATCGGGCCGCGGCTGGCCAGGGCCGTGCTCACGTCGCTCGGGGCAGGACACTCACCGGAGCGGGCGCAGTGAGCAAACGCATGGAGCGCGGCGCGGCGAGCCCGGTGACCGACATCGTGATCATCACCGGCATGTCGGGAGCGGGCCGGAGCACGGCCGCGAAGTCGCTGGAGGATCTCGACTGGTTCGTGATCGACAACCTGCCGCCCGGCCTGCTGCCGACGATGATCAACCTGGCGAGGCGTGCCAAGGGCGCGCTGCCGCGCATCGCTGCGGTGATGGACGTGCGGAGCCGGGCATTTTCCAGCGACCTTGAATCCACCATCCGCGAGCTCGCCACCCGCGGCGTCCGGCCGCGGGTGGTTTTCCTCGAAGCCAGCGACGAGGCCCTGGTCCGCAGGTTCGACAGCGTGCGGCGGCCGCATCCGCTGCAGGAGAACGGCCGGATAGTGGACGGGATCGCCGCCGAGCGCGCGCTGCTGCGGGGCGTGCGCGGTGAGGCGGACCTGCTGCTTGACACATCCGCGCTCAATGTCCACGAACTGCGCGCCCGCATGCATGATCACTTCGGGGCCGGGCGGGCCAGCCCCCAGGTGAGCGTGGTGTCATTCGGCTACAAGTACGGGCTGCCGGTGGACGCGGACCTGGTGGCGGACTGCCGGTTCCTGCCCAATCCCCGCTGGATCGACGCGCTCGCCCCGCTGACTGGGCAGGATGAGCGGGTCAGGGAGTACGTGCTGAGCCAGCCGGGTGCCGCCGAGTTCCTGGATGCCTTCGTGGCCACCCTGCGGGTGATCCTCCAAGGGTACAAGCGCGAGGGAAAACAGTATGTGACACTGGCGGTCGGGTGTACCGGCGGCAAACACCGCAGCGTGGCCATGGCCGAGCAGATCGCCGGCCTGCTGGAGGACACTGGCCTGGGCATCCAGGTGGTGCACAGGGACCTGGGGCGTGAATGACCGAGTGCGCTGAGCCCGCCGGAGTGGTTCCGGCCGTGCGCCCGCTCAATCCCAAGGTCGTGGCGCTCGGTGGCGGGCACGGGCTGTTCGCGTCACTGTCGGCGCTGCGGCGGGTGACCCGGCAGCTGGCCGCGATTGTCACGGTGGCCGACGACGGCGGGTCGAGCGGGCTGCTCCGCCGCGAGTTCGGGGTGCTGCCGCCCGGGGACCTGCGGATGGCACTGGCCGCCCTGTGCGGTGATGACGCCTGGGGCACCACCTGGAGCCGGGTGATCCAGCACCGGTTCGCGGGCGGCGCAACCGGGGACTGCAGCGGGCTGGGCGGTCATGCGGTCGGCAACCTGCTCATCGTGGCCCTGTGGGAGCTCCTTGGGGACACGGTGCAGGGACTGGAGTGGGTCGGCAGGCTGCTCGGGGCCCACGGGCGGGTGCTGCCCATGGCATCGGTCCCGCTGGACCTGGCCGCCGAGGTGGAGGGTGTCGACCCGGCCCGGCCACGGGAGGTTTCCACCGTCCGCGGGCAGGCCGAATGCGCGGTCACGACCGGCCGGGTCCGGTCCATCTCGCTGATCCCGCCGGACCCGCCTGCCTGCCCGGAGGCGGTGGCCGCGATCCGCGACGCCGACTGGGTGGTGCTCGGCCCCGGTTCCTGGTTCACCAGTGTGCTGCCCCATCTGCTGGTGCCAGAACTGGCGCAGGCACTGATCAGCACCCGGGCACGCCGCCTGGTGGCGCTGAACCTGGTGCCACAGCCCGGTGAGACGGAAGGCTTCTCACCGCACACCCACTTGGAGGTGCTGGCGGGGCACGCACCGCGATTCAGTGTTGACGTCGTGCTCGCGGACCGGGGAACAGCCGGCGCCTCGGCGCCGGACCTGGAGAAGGCGGCCAGCCAGCTTGGGGGCAGGCTGGTCCTGGCGGACCTGGCGATGCGGGACGGCTCGCCGCGCCACGATCCACGCTGGCTCGCGGGCGCGTTCTCGGAGATTTTTGAGGGGGAATGACAGTCATGGCCATGACCGGGCTGGTCAAAGATGAGCTGAGCCGGGTCACCGTGCTCAAGCCGTGCTGCCGCAAGGCAGAGGTGTCCACGCTGCTGCGGTTCGCCGGCGGACTGCACCTGGCGGGCGGGCGGATCGTGATCGAGGCCGAGCTCGACACCGGTGCCGCCGCCCGCCGCTTGCGCAAGGACGTGGCAGAGGTGTTCGGGCACGCCAGCAACATGATCGTGCTCGCGCCGGGAGGGTTGCGCAAGGGCAGCCGGTACGTCGTGCGGGTGCGCAAGGACGGGGACAGCCTGGCCCGCCAGACCGGCCTGGTCGACAGCTACGGCCGCCCGGTCCGCGGCCTGCCCCGGCACGTGGTGGCCGGACCCGCATGCGACTGCGAGGCCGCCTGGCGCGGTGCCTTCCTGGCACACGGCAGCCTGACCGGTCCCGGCCGGTCGATGGCGCTGGAAATCACCTGCCCGGGCCCGGAAGCGGCGCTCGCGCTCGCGGGGGCGGCCCGGCGGCTGAAGATCCACGCCAAGGCGCGCGAGGTGCGTGGTGTGGACCGGGTCGTGGTCAGGGATGGGGACGCGATCAGCGAGATGCTGACCCGGCTGGGTGCCCATGACAGCGTCCTGGCGTGGGAGGAGCGCCGGATGCGGCGTGAGGTCCGGGCCACGGCGAACCGGCTGGCGAACTTCGACGACGCCAACCTGCGCCGCAGTGCCCGGGCGGCCGTCGCCGCCGGCGCCAGGGTGGAACGGGCGCTGCAGATCCTGGGCGACGATGCCCCTGAGCACCTGACCATGGCCGGCAAGCTGCGGATGCAGCACCGGCAGGCGAGCCTGGAGGAACTCGGTCAGCTTGCCGACCCGCCGCTCACCAAAGACGCGATCGCGGGACGCATCCGGCGGCTGCTGGCGCTGGCCGACCGGCGGGCCCGCGCCCAGGGGGTTCCGGGCACGGACGAGGACCTGGCCACGGAGCTGCTGCTGTCCTAGACCGGTGACCAACGGCCCGCGCCGGTGCGTCCTGCCGGGTGCCTGCGGGGCCTGCCCTATCGTGGGCGGGGCTGCCGTGTGGCTGTTACCTGGAGGTATTCGGCGCTGGCCACCAGCGTGCCGTCGGTGGCGCGGTTGTATTGCTGGAGGCAGCTGGCCAGTTCGTCTGCCAGGGTTTGCTGCGTGGCTGGGTCGAGCCGGTCGAAGATCGCTTTGGTGGGGCCCACGTAGGTGCGGTTGAACTCGACCCGGCCGGCAGGTGAGGCACCGCACAAGTCGGTGCTGAGCACCTGCGCGCTCAGGCCGGTGATGCCGGAGCCGAGTAGCTCGCGGACCCTGGTTTCGGTTCCCCACTCGATCGGGCTGCGGGCGCCGGGGACTGGCGGGAACGGTGCGAACCGGGCGGCGGTGGCCTGCGTGGCGGCCATGACGCTGCCGGGTGTCCACGCGGTCAGGCCGATGCGGCCGCCCGGGCGGCATACCCGCAGCAGCTCAGCCGCGGCGCGGGACTGGTCGGCGGCGAACATGACGCCGAACGTGGACAGCACGACGTCGAACGCGCCGTCGGCGAACGGCAGCGACTGGGCGTCGGCTTCTCGTGTTTGCAGGTCCAGGCCCTCGGCCCGGGCCCGCCGGGCGGCCGCCTGGAGCAGCTGCGGCACGAAGTCGGTGGCGGTCACGCGGGCGCCGCGCCGGGCGGCCGCCAGGGCGGCATTGCCGGAGCCGGTGGCGACATCCAGCACGCGTTCGCCGGGATGGATGTCGATCGCCCGGCACAGCAGCTCACCGACGAGGATCTGCTCGGCTGCGGCCCGGGCGAAGTCGCCCAGCGCCCACATCACCCGTGCCCGCTGTGTCATCTGCGCGTACGGATCGGGTTGGGTGATGGCCATGGCGTCCCTTAATTGGTTACTCGTCTTGAGTAGTGAATACTCTTGTAGAGTAGCGGAATGGGCGTTCGTGTCAACCCCCGCCGGGGCTATGACTCACCCCGGCGGCGCGAGCAGGCCGCCGAGACGCGCCGCAAGATCCTCGACGCTGCCGAGCAGCTCTTTTCCGCTCACGGCTATGCCGCCACCGCCATGCCTGCCATCGCCACCCAGGCGGGAGTCGCACTCAAGACGGTCTATATCGCCTTCGGAACCAAGGCCGGCGTCCTGCACGCCCTGTGGGATGTCCGCCTCGGCGGGGACGACCAGCCCATCCCGGTCGCTGACCGGCCGTGGTACCGCCAGCTGCTGGCCGCTGAGGACCCGCACCTGCTCGTGCGCGCCGCCGCGCGCCAGTCCCGCGTCGTCAAGGACCGCGCCGGCGATGTGCTGCGCATCCTGCGCCAGGCGGCCGTCACCGAACCCGCCCTCGCCGAGTTGTGGGACCGGATCGAGACCGAGTTCCGCGTCGTCCTCGCCGGCATCGCCGAACGCCTGGATACCCTGGGATCACTCGCCCCCGGCGTCGATGTCACCACCGCCACGGACCTGCTGTGGACCCTCAACCACCCCGACACATGGCAGCTGCTCGTCCAGGGCTGCGGCTGGAGCCCAGACAGATACGAAAAATGGGTCGGCGAAACCCTCAGCGCGCAGCTGCTCGGCATCTCACCCGCCCCCCCGCCGCGGCCCGCCTGAACCGAGGCTTCCAGGCGCGCTGCCCATGACCGCCGGCCAGGTTGCTCACGCGGCAGCGGCCCAGGGGTCTTGTTCGCGGACAGGTTGTCCAAGATCACGAACAGGCGGTAGCCGCCGGGCGGGCCGCCCGGATCGACTTCAGCGCGGCCAGCGTGCGCAAGCTCTAGTGCGTGAACGGCAGGCGCGGCTTCTCCGGCGGGGCGGTGCCCGCCGCGACGATGACCCCCACGTCCTCATCGCTGATCAGGCGGGGACGGCCGCCCGCCCACTGAGGGTCCAGCGCGGCCAGGCCCTTGGCGTTGAACAAATGGATCACATCCCGGACCGTGTCCTCATCAGCGGCCACCAGCCGGGCGATCGACGGCACCGGGATGCCCGACGCCGACGCCATCATCATCATCGCCCGGCGGACCCGGACCGATCCGTGCTTGCCCCGCCGCATGATGTGTTGCAGCCGACGGCCTTCCTCATCAGTCAGCCGCCGCGCCGCACCGCCTGTGCCATCGCACCTGCCACACCCGACCATCACAAGATCGAGTGCGGAAGCAAGCACCGCGGCATGTCAGCAGACCTGGTAAACGTTTCTGGTCAGCACTAGGCGGGCGGGGGCTGGTGCAGCATCGCCTCGAGCGCGGCCTGGTCGGGGCCGGTGAACGGGCAGGCGGAGGGCGCGTCGAGCAGGGTGGCGAACAGGGTGGTGCTGTCGCCGGTGACCGGCGGCAAGTGGGTGCTGAGGACGGCGGTCGGGCCGAAGTCGCGCAGCGGCCCGAACGAGGCGGCGAACTTAGCGGGGTCAACGCCGTGGACCCACGGGCTGTCGATGGTTGCCCACAGCAGCTGCGCGGCCCGTAGCTCGTCTGGGCTCACCTCCGCGGCGTCCTCGGCGGTGGCCAGTGCGGCGGTGGGTAGCGGGGCGCCGAAGCAGTCCGAGCTGAGGCAGACGCCGGTGCTGGTGTCCAGGATGCCGACGGTCGCGGGGTTGTCGAACAGCGGCGGCCGGAACCCGGTCAGCCGCCGGTCGCCGGCGTCGAGGGACTGGCCCGGGTTGAGCAGGTAGATACGGTCCATCGGCAGCGGCCGCTCGGCGGACATGATCCCGGCGCCGGCGAACGTGGTGACCACGCGTGCTTGCGGGGCGGCGTCGAGCAGCGCGAACAGCCCGCCGGTGTGGTCACGGTCGGGGTGGGTCAGCCAGATCCAGCGGACGTCGGGCGGGTCGATCACCGGAGCCAGCGAGGCGAGGAAGTCCCGGTCGGGCAGCCCGAGGCCGGTGTCGACGACGACCGGCTGCGCGGCGTGGATGACGAAGGCGTTCACGGCGAGGAAGCCGAGGCCGGGAACCTCGAGGTGGTCGCTGAGGATGCTGACGTCCTGGCGGGCGCGGTAGCTGTGCATGTGTCCCCTTGCCGGTAGCTGGGTTCGGGTCAGAACGGAACCTGGATGGCTAGCAGGCCGTCGGCGTGGCCGCGTCCAGAAAGGATGCGGCAGAACTCGACGGCGTCGAGCTCGATGAGCGGGCCGCCCTCGCCGCTGGCCCATGTCCCGCCGGCTGGCCCGGTCAGGTGCAGCGTGTAAGGCTGGCCATGGCGGGCGGCCCACTCGGAGGCCACGTCGGCGACGAGCACGCCGTCGTGTCCGGCGGTCAGGACGTGGGCGGCGCCGGTGGCGCGGGCGATGTCGGCGCGGTGCATCCACGGGTCGCGGGTGAGGATGATGTCGATCAGGTAGCCGGTCGTCCACGCCTCGTCATAGCCGCCCACCTGCGCCAGCTCGGGCATGACGCGGCGGCGGATGAAGCCGGGCGCGCGGCGCCGCCCGCGGGCGGCCTTCGGGACACGGGCAGCGAAACGGCCGGTGATCTGCTCTGGCGTCATGTGCTGCCGTTCGTCGACCTGCAAGCCGGTCAGGGCGTCGATGAACACCCCGCCGCGGCGGCGGGCGAGCCTGAGCTGCCTGTTGTTCTCCCGGATCGAGGCTGCCATCTCCACCATGCCCAGCGCGTGCGCCGCCATCGCGCGCACGTCCCAGCCGGGGCAGCCGGTCGGTCTGGACCAGTCGCCGGGGCGCAGCGCCCGCAGCAGGTCCGCGAAGCGCTGGTACTCGGTCGCGGCGAGCCGCATCGCGACCTCACGCGGCAGGGCCGGCGTGCGCGGCTGGCTGGGTGCGGTCATGGTCACCGGGTCCTCCTCAGCTGCGGGCCAGGCACGCCGGCCTCCTCGCAGTACATGTCCACCAGGCGGGGCAGCTGGCAGCGCCACCGGCTGCCGCCGAGATCGTTGGCCAGCTGCTGGTCGACGAACCCGCCTACGATCGCCGTCCACAGATCCAGGTCGGCCTGGGCGCGCACGCCGCACCGGCGCATCATCCCCCGCATCCGCTCATACGCGGCGGTCGAGGCCGCGTAGGCCTCGTCACTGGGGCGGAAGCCCGGGAGCGTGCGCTGGTTCATCAGCTGGTAACGGGCCAGGTCGGCGACCGCGAAGCCGAAGAACGCCTCGGCCAGGGCGAGCATCGCCCTGCGATCGGCTGCGGGCGATGGCGGCATGGCGTCGAGCACGTCGGACATCTCGCCCCAGGCTTGGGCGAACATGGCGTCGTAGATGGCGTTCTTGGAGTCGAAGTGCGAGTACAAGGACGGCGAGCGCATCCCGATCCGCCCGGCCACCTGGCGCAGGGTGACCGCGGACAGCCCCTCCTGGCGGGCGATCTCCCACGCCGCGTCGAGGATCTCCCGCCGGGTTGCCTCACGGCGTTCGGCACGCCTATCGCGATTAGGCAAAGCGCTCATAGTTAGGAGTATGCGGACCTGCTGCACGCCTTGTCAAGGCACCGGCGGCGGTCATCAGGCCAGCACCGAGGCCACTGAGAGCCGACGGCGCGGTGCCGCCAGTGTCCCTGACGCTGAGAATCGAGCCCGTGGCACACCGGCTCAGCCAGCCCACACACCGACCGAGCGCGCCGCCGCACGCCGGTGTCGGCCCTGGCCTGGGACGTCGCCCGGCACCGCACCTACCTCCCGGCCGGACTTCTTAAACAGGCCCTAGGGCCTGTGCTTGCCGCAGCCGAGGTTCGATAGGGTCGAATCGGCGCCCGGCTCTCGTGCAGAAACGAATAGGGGATCGAAGCTGTGACCATCCGCGTAGGTATCAATGGTTTTGGCCGGATCGGGCGTAATTTCTGGCGCGCCGTGCATGCTGGGCACGGGGGCGGCATGGAGATTGTCGCGGCGAACGACATCGGCGATATCGCCACTTTCGCCCACCTGCTCAAATACGACACGGTGCTTGGCATGCTCGACGTGGACGTCAGGGCGGGTGATGGCGTCATCGAGGCAGGTGGGGCGAAAATCACCTGGCTGGCCGAGCGGGATCCGGCTGCCCTGCCCTGGCGGGACCTCGGTGTCGACGTGGTGATCGAGTCAACCGGCAAGTTCACCAGTGGCGCCGACGCCCGCAAGCACATCGAGGCGGGCGCGAAGAAGGTCATCATCTCCGCCCCGGCCAAGGGCGAAGACCTCACGATCGTGATGGGTGTCAATGACAGCGCCTACGACCCCGCCGCCCACCACGTCATCTCCAACGCCTCCTGCACCACCAACTGTGTGGCCCCGCTGGCCAAGGTGCTGCTGGACAACTTCGGGATCGTCAAGGGCCTGATGACCACCATCCACGCCTACACCAATGACCAGGTGATCCTGGACTTCGCCCACAAGGACCTGCGCCGTGCCCGCGCGGCCGCGCAGAACATCATCCCCACCACCACTGGCGCGGCACGCGCGACCGCGCTGGTGCTGCCTGAGCTCAAGGGCAAGCTGGACGGGATGTCCATGCGGGTGCCGGTGATGGACGGCTCGGTCACCGACCTGGTCGTGCAGCTAACCAGGGAAGCCAGCGTGGACGAGGTGAACGCCGCCTACCGGGCCGCGGCCGACGGCCCGCTCAAGGGCTACCTGCACTACACCGCCGACCCGATCGTGTCGTCCGACATCGTTGGCACCCCGTACTCGTGCACCTTCGACTCCTCGCTCACGATGGCCTTCGGCGACCAGGTCAAGGTGATCGGCTGGTACGACAACGAGTGGGGCTACTCCTGCCGGCTGGCGGACCTGGCCTCGCTCGTCGGCGAACGGCTCGGATGACCGGCCGGTCACGGAATCAGTGTGCTCATGAAGCCCGCGAGTGAACTGGATGTCAGCGGCCGGGCCGTCTTGGTGCGGGCCGACCTGAACGTGCCGCTGGAAGGCCCTGCGGGGGGATCCCGGGGGGCCGTCCCCCCGGACCAGTACCGCATCACCGACGACGGCCGGATCCGGGCCAGCCTGCCCACCATCACCAGCCTGGCCGGCCGGGGCGCCCGCGTGGTCATCTGCGCCCACCTCGGCCGCCCCGAGGGTGAGCACTACGGCGCGCGGGCGGCGGGCGGCCCGTCGCTGCGCCCGGTGGCCACCCGGCTGTCCGAGCTGCTCGGCCAGCCGGTGGCCTTCGCGGCCGATGTGGCCGGGGAGTCGGCCACGGCCACCGTGAGCCACCTTGGCGACGGCGGCGTCGCGCTGCTGGAGAACGTGCGCTTCGAGCCCGCCGAGACGAGCAAGGACGACGCGGTCCGCAGCGCGTTCGCGGAGCGGCTGGCCGCCCTCGCCGAACTTTACGTCGGGGACGGCTTCGGCGCGGTCCACCGCAAGCACGCGAGCGTGTACGACGTGCCGCGGCTGCTGCCGCACGCCGCCGGGCAGCTGGTGCTGGCAGAACTGGCTGTGCTGCGCCAGCTCACCACCGACCCGTCCCGGCCTTATGTGGTCGTCCTCGGCGGCGCCAAGATCTCCGACAAGCTGGCTGTCATCAGCAACCTCGTTCACACCGCCGACCGGCTGCTCATCGGCGGCGGCATGGCGTACACGTTCCTGGCTGCCCAGGGCCACGAGGTGGGCGCCTCACTGCTGGAAACCGACCAGGTCGGGCATGTCAGCGCGCTGCTGGCGGAGGCCGCTGGCGCCGGCGCCGAGGTGGTCCTGCCGGTTGACCATGTCGTGGCCGACCGCTTGGCCGGCGACGCGGAACCCGAGATCGTCCCCGGCGCCGATATCCCGGCCGGCAAGGTCGGGCTCGACATCGGCCCTGTGACAAGGGCCCTTTTCGCGGACAAGCTGGCGGACGCGAAAACGGTCTTCTGGAATGGCCCGCCCGGGGTGTTCGAGTTTCCGGCGTTCTGCGAGGGCACCCGGGCGCTGGCCGAAGCGATCAGCGCCGTCCCGGGGCTTACCGTGGTCGGCGGGGGCGACTCGGCCGCCGCCGTTCGGCGTCTGGGATTCCGGCAGGACGCGTTCAGCCACGTCTCTACCGGGGGCGGGGCGAGCCTGGAATACCTGGAGGGCCGGACGCTGCCCGGGCTCGCCGCACTGGAGGCGGAGTGACACGCCGGGTGCCGCTGATGGCGGGCAACTGGAAGATGCACAACAACCACTTCGAGGCGCTGGCGCTGGTGCAGAGGCTCGCCTTCAGCCTGACGGGCAAGGACTACGACGCGGTGGAGGTCGTTGTGCTGCCACCGTTCACCGCCCTGCGCAGCGTCCAGACCCTGGTTGCCGGCGACAAGCTGCGGATCCGCTACGGGGCGCAGGACATCTCCGCTCACGACAAGGGCGCCTACACCGGTGAGGTGTCCGGGCCGATGCTCGCCAAGCTCGGCTGCGGCTTCGTGCTGGCTGGGCACTCGGAGCGGCGGCAGTACCACCACGAGGATGACGCGCTGGTGAATGCGAAGGTCAAGGCGGCGCTGCGGGCGGAGGTGACACCCATCGTGTGCGTGGGGGAGGACCTGGCGGTGCGCCGGGCCGGGGAACACCGCAGCCATTGCCTGGCCCAGCTTGACGGCGCGCTGAAGGGCCTGGCCGGGCCACAGGTGCCCGGCCTGGTCATCGCCTACGAGCCGGTATGGGCGATCGGCACCGGGGAGGTCGCCGAGCCCGCCGACGCCCAGGAGGTGGCCTCCGCGATCCGGATGCGTGTTTCCGCCGTTCACGGCGGCGAGGCTGCGGAGAATGTGCGTATCCTGTATGGGGGCTCGGTGAAGTCCGGCAACATCGCAGCGATCATGGCGGAGCCAGCCATCGACGGTGCGCTGGTGGGCGGTGCCAGCCTCGACGCCGGTGAGTTCACGAAGATCTGCCGGTACCGTGAGCAGGCCGTGGGCGCTTGAGCAAACCCGGGAAGGACTAGTTCGGCAGTGGTCATCGGAATTTCTGTTGTCCTGATCATCACAAGCCTTCTCATGGTGTTGCTGGTGCTGCTGCACAAGGGCAAGGGCGGTGGCCTGTCGGACCTGTTCGGCGGCGGGATGTCGTCCTCCCTCTCCTCGTCATCGGTGGTGGAGCGGAACCTGGACCGGCTGACCATCTTCACCGGCGTGGTCTGGTTCCTGTGCATTGTCGGCCTTGGCCTGCTGGTCAATCACTGAGGCGAAGAGTGCAAGAGGTGGTAAGTGAGTAGTGGTAACGCCATTCGCGGGAGCCGCGTCGGCGCGGGGCCCATGGGCGAGGCGGAGCGCGGCGAGGCGGCACCGCGGATTCGGGTTTCCTTCTGGTGCGCGAACGACCACGAGACCCGCCCGAGCTTCGCGACCGACGCCGCGGTCCCCGAGACCTGGGACTGCCCCCGGTGCGGGTTCCCGGCTGGGCGGGACGAAACCAACCCGCCCGCGCCGCCCCACAGTGAGCCCTACAAGACCCACCTGGCGTATGTGAAGGAACGGCGCAGCGACAACGACGGTGCTGCCATCCTCGCCGAAGCGCTGCAGCGGCTGCGCAGGAACGCCTGACGGTGATGCGCGGGCTGGGAATGACGGGCTAGCCAGGTATGGAACTTCCGGTCAACCCGCCGGTCGCCCCGATGCTGGCCAAACCGGTGAAGGACGTTCCCGAAGGGCCCTACAGTTTCGAGCCCAAGTGGGACGGGTTCCGGTCCATTGTTTTCCGTGACGGCGCCGAGGTGGAGATCGGCAGCCGCAACGAGCGGCCGATGACCCGCTATTTTCCCGAGCTTGTCGCCGCGGTCACCGCCCAGCTTCCGCCGCGCTGCGTTGTCGACGGCGAGATCGTGATCCCGGACGCCGAAGGGCGCCGGCTGGACTTCGAGGCCCTGCTGCAGCGGATCCACCCGGCGGCGAGCCGGGTTGCGCTGCTCGCCACCCAGACCCCCGCTCATTTTGTCGCTTTCGACCTGCTCGCCGTCGGTGACACCGACTGCACCGGCCAGCCGTTCGCCGAGCGGCGGGCGGCCCTGGCTAGCATGCTCGGGCAGGTTCAGGCACCCATTCACCTGACGCCGGCGACCACCGATCACGCCCTGGCCCGGCAGTGGTTCGCGCAGTTCGAGGGTGCCGGGCTGGACGGCATCATCGCCAAGCCGCTGGCCGGGACCTACCAGCCGGACAAGCGGGTCATGATCAAGGTCAAGCACGAGCGGACCGCCGACTGTGTCGTGGCCGGCTACCGGCCCCACAAGACCAGCCCGGAAGCGATCGGCTCGCTGCTGCTCGGCCTCTACACCGACAACGGGAACCTGGCCAGCGTGGGTGTCGTCGGTGCCTTCCCGATGGCGCGGCGGCGGCAGCTGTTCACCGAGCTGCAGCCCCTGGTCACCACGTTCGACGGCCACCCGTGGGACTGGGGCGGGCTGGCAGCCGGGGTCCGTCACCCGCGCGAGGCGGAGACCAGCCGGTGGAACGCGGGCAAGGACCTGTCGTTCGTCCCACTGCGGCCCGAGCGGGTGGTCGAGGTCCGGTTCGACCACATGGAGGGCACCCGGTTCCGCCACACCACCCAGTTCGTCCGCTGGCGGCCTGACCGCGCCCCGCACTCATGCACGTACAGCCAGCTGGCGGAACCTGTCAGCTTCGATCTCGCGGACGTGCTCGCCTCAGTCTGATCGCAGGTAACGGCAGAGAAGATACCCGCCGTCGGCGAGCACGTGGGCGAGCCTGAGCTGGCGGGGGTCACGGCTGTCCGGCTGCCCGGCGGGCCCCATGGCCTCCACGATCCTCCCTGCGCCTGGCCCGGTGACCAGCGGGCTGACGGTCAGGCACAGTTCATCAAGCAGCCCGGCGCCGGCGATCTGCCCCAGCAGGTGCGGTCCCCCTTCGGTCAGGATGTGCGGGTAGCCACGCCGGACCAGGGCGTCGGTTGCCACGCCCAGGTCGACGTCTGTCTCACCCGCGACGATGACCTCGGCCGTCCGGCCCACCGCAGCCCGCTGGCCAGCGGGCGCCGCCTCGGTGGTGATGACGATCGTCGGGGCGAGCCCGGGGGCCCCGGCAATCAGCGGGCTGTCCGGGTCCAGATGCAGACGGCGGGTGATGACGGCGATGGGAGGCGAGGGGGGACGGCCGTGCCGCAGCCATGCCCATTGCAGGCCTTCCGCTTCCGGCCGGACCGGCCCGTAGCCCTCGACCCGCACCGTGCCGGCGCCGACAAGGATGACGTCGGCGAGTGCCCGCAGCAGCGCAAACACCTGCCGGTCCGCCTCTCCGGACAGGCCACCGGTGCGCCCCCGCACGGTGGCGGCGCCATCCAGGCTGGCGACCATGTTGGCGCGCAGCCACGGTCGCTGGGTCTGCTCTGGATAGGCGTACAAGGCCGCCAGGCTGGCATCGCCGAGCAGCGCATGTCCTGGGTAGATCTGGCGCACACCAGCAGTCAATCACGCAGGTTACTGGCTGGTCAGCGGGCCCTGCGGAGCGGCAGGGAGGCTGCGCCGCAGCACCACCAGGCAGTTGCTGGGCAGCATCACCTCATCGCCCGGCCTCAGCTCGGCGCGGCCCTCACCGGTGGCGGAACCATCGGTGGCAGCCGTGTCGATCACCACCGCCCACGACTCGCCAAACGCGCTGCCGGGCAGCGTGAACGGCAGCGGCTCGTTGTGGGCGCTGAGCAAGACCAGGAACGACTCGTCCCTGACCCGCTCGCCGTGTGGCCCAGGCTCGGTGATGGCATCCCCGTTCAGGAACACCATCATGGCCCGCGCGTACGGCGTCTTCCAGTCATGGTCGGTCATCTGGTGACCGGAGGGGGTGAGCCAGATGACGTCGGCCAGATGGTCACCGGCAGCGGAGTGGCCGCGGAAGAACCGCCGGCGGCGGAACACCGGGTGCTCCCGCCGCAGCTCCGCGAGGGCGCGAGTGAACTCCAGCAGGCCGGTGAAGTCGCCTGCCAGCTTCCAGTCGAGCCAGGACACCTCGTTGTCCTGGCAGTAGGCGTTGTTATTGCCGCCCTGCGTGCGCCCGACCTCATCTCCGGCCATCAGCATCGGCACGCCCTGGGAGCAGAACAGGGTGGCCAGGAAGTTACGCCGCTGCCGCATCCGCAGTTCGGTCACGGCCGCGTCCCCCGTTGGGCCCTCAATCCCGCAGTTCCACGACCGGTTGTCGTCGCTGCCGTCGGTGTCGTGCTCGCCGTTGGCCTGGTTGTGCTTGTTGTTGTAGGAGACCAGGTCGGTAAGGGTGAAGCCGTCATGGCAGGTGACGAAGTTGATCGATGCCACCGGGCGCCGCCCGCTGATCGCGTACAGGTCGCTGGAACCCGACAGCCGGGATGCGAACTCCGGCAGGGCCGCCGAACGGCCGCGCCAGAAGTCGCGAATGGCATCACGGTACTGGCCATTCCACTCGCTCCACAGCGGCGGGAAGTTGCCGACCTGGTAGCCACCCTCCCCGACGTCCCACGGCTCGGCGATGAGCTTGACCTGGGAGACGACCGGGTCCTGCTGGACCAGGTCGAAGAACGCGGACAGCCGGTCCACGTCGTGCAGCTCCCTGGCCAGGGCGGAGGCGAGGTCGAACCGGAACCCGTCGACGTGCATGTCGAGCACCCAGTACCGCAGCGAGTCCATGATCAGCTGGAGCGCGTGCGGCGAGCGGACGTTGAAACTGTTGCCGCAGCCGGTGTAGTCCAGGTAATACTGCTTGTCTTCCACACTCAGGCGGTAGTACGCGGCGTTGTCGATGCCGCGGAACGACAGGGTGGGCCCACGGTGGTCGCCCTCGGCCGTGTGGTTGTACACCACGTCAAGGATCACTTCGATGCCCGCCTCGTGCAGTGCCTTCACCATCGCCTTGAACTCGGCGACCTGCCCGCCTGGGCGGCGGGTGGCGGCGTAGGTGTTGTGCGGGGCCAGGAACGCGATGGTGTTGTACCCCCAGTAGTTCGTGAGGCCGCGGTCGCCCAGTTCACCCTCGGGAATGAACTGGTGCACCGGCATGAGTTCGACGGCGGTGACGCCGAGCTTGGACAGGTGCTCGATGACCGCGGGGTGGGCCAGCCCGGAATAGGTGCCGCGCTGTTCCGCCGGCACGGCCGGGTGGCGCAGCGTCAGCCCCCGGACGTGCGCCTCGTAGATCACCGTGTCGTGGTAGGGGATCCGGGGCGGCCTGTCGTCGCCCCAGTCGAAAAACGGGTTGATCACCACGTTGGCCGGCATGAAGGGCGCACTGTCGGCGCGGTTGGGCTTGGCCGGATCGTCGAAGCGGAAGCCGAACACGGCCTCGTTCCATTCGACATGGCCGTCCACGGCCTTGCCGTACGGGTCGAGCAGCAGCTTCGCCGGGTTGCAGCGGTGGCCCCGGGAGGGCTCGTAGGGGCCATGGACCCGGTACCCGTATCGCTGGCCGGGGGCCACATCTGGCAGGTAGGAGTGCCAGACGAACCCGTCCACCTCGGTCAGCTCGATGGTGGTTTCGTGGCAGGACCCGTCATCGGCCCGGTCGAACAGGCACAGGTCGACCCGCTCACCGACCTCGGAGAAGACGGCGAAGTTGGTGCCGGCCCCGTCCCACGTCGCGCCCAGCGGGTAGGAGGTTCCCGGCCAGAGGGGCATCATAGAGTCCTACCCCGGCCGCACGGGATGACAGTTCGCAAGGATCGCTGAGGGGTCAAGCCGGCCGGGCAGCGTGCCAAACGGAGCGGCGGGGCCACCTGGTTCCGCGCCGCCAAGCCGGGATGCGCAGAACGCGTCTGCGACCGGCGCCGGCGCATGCTGGACCAGCAGCGCCCCCTGTAGCGCGACCGCGATGAGCCCGGCCAGCTTCCTGGCCTCATGCTGTGCCTCCAGGCTGGTCATTCTGTCCAGTGCGGTCATCGACGCGGAAAGCGCGGAAATCGCGGCGTCGAGGCTGCGGTCCGCGCCGGCCGCGCGCCGCAGTTCGGTCATGACCGCCTCCGCCGCCGCGGGGGCGCGGGCGAGGGCGCGGAGCACGTCAAGCGCGGTGACGTTGCCCGAGCCCTCCCAGATCGAGTTCAGTGGCGCTTCCCGGTACAGCCGGGGCATGCCGGACTCCTCGACATAGCCGTTGCCGCCCAGGCATTCCAGCGCCTCCGCGGCATGGGCGGGGAAGCGCTTGCACACCCAGTACTTCGCGGCGGGCAGCGCGAGCCGCAGCAGCGCCGCCTCCGCGGCATCACCGCGCACGGCCCGGTCCGCCGCACCGGCCAGCCGCATCGCCAGGATCGTGGCGGCCTGCGATTCCAGCGCGAGATCAGCGAGCACCGACGCCATCAGCGGCTGGGCGATGAGTTCTTTGCCAAACGCCTGGCGGTGGGTACCGTGGTGCACCGCCGCGACCGTCGCGGCGCGCATTCCCGCTGCGCTGCCGATCACGCAATCGAGCCTCGTCGCGCTGACCATCTCGATGATCGTGGCTATTCCCCGGCCGGGCTCGCCGACCTGCCAGGCCAGTGCCCGGTCGAACTCCACCTCGGCGGAGGCGTTGGAGCGGTTGCCCAGCTTGTCCTTGAGCCGCTGAATGCGGACCGCGTTGCGGGCCCCATCCGGCAGCACGCGCGGCAGCAGGAAGCAGGTCAGCCCGCCCGGCCCCTGGGCGAGGGTGAGGAACACATCCGACATGGGGGCGGAGCAGAACCACTTGTGGCCGGTGAGGACGTGGGTTCCCGCGTGGGGCGCTGGCTCGGCGCGGGTGGTGTTCGCCCGCACGTCAGACCCGCCCTGTTTTTCTGTCATGGCCATGCCTGCCAGCAGGCCGGCCTTGTGCTGCGGTGGGCGCAGCCCGCGATCGTAGGCGCGGGCGGTGAGCAGCGGCTCGAACCGGCTCGCCAGGCCCGGTTCGTGCCGGAGCGCCGGCACGACCGCATAGGTCATCGAGACCGGGCAGCCGTGTCCCGCCTCGGCCTGCGACCAGACGTAGAACTTCGCGGCGCGGGCGACGTGGCCGCCCGCCTGTGACCCCGCCCACGGGGCCGCGTGCAGGCCATGGCTGATGGCCGTCTCCATGAGGGCATGCCACGCGGGGTGAAACTCGACCTCATCGATGCGGTGGCCGAACCGGTCGTGGCTGCGCAGCACGGGCGGATACTCATTGGCGAGCCTGGCCTGCTCCTGTGTCGAAGCCGATCCGGCGAGCCGGCCTAGCCCATGCAGTTCGCCCAGCGACCAGCCAGCCCCTTCCCGCTCCACCGCCGCCAGCAGGACTGGATCGTCCGCCACGTCAAGACCCGCGAGCGGCGGAACCTGATTCACGACCTCATGCGTCATTGCCTGGCCCGAAAACGGTGATGTGCCTGCGCGTCAGAGATGCAAACCGCATTCGTTCTTGCCCGTCCCCGCCCAGCGCCCGCTCCGCGGGTCAGCACCGGCTTTGACGGGCAGCGTGCAGGTTGCACAGCCGATCGAGGGATATCCCTCCTCCACCAGGGGATTCACCAGCACCCCATGCTCGGCGATGTAGGCCTCAACCTCGTCCTGGGTCCAGCCGGCGATCGGGTTGACCTTGATCATCGAGCGCTTCTCGTCCCATTCGATGACCGGTGTGTCGCTGCGGGCATCGGTCTCTTCCCGGCGGACCCCGGTGATCCACGCGTCGAAGGGGTCGAGTGCCCGCTCCAGCGGGACCACCTTGCGCAGGTAGCAGCACAGGTCAGGATTGCGCCCGTACAGGCGCGGGCCCAGTTCCGCGTCCTGCTCGGCCACGGTGCGCGACGGCGTGACGTTGATGAGATTCACCGGGTACATGGCCGCGACCGCGTCGCGGGTGCCAATCGTCTCGGGAAAGTGATACCCGGTGTCGAGGAAGATGACGTTCATGCCCGGCTTGACCGATGCCGCCAAGTGGACAATGACGGCATCAGTCATGGAGCACGTGATACACACCCGGTCACCGAAGGTCGCGACTGCCCACGCGATCACATCCCGCGCGGGGGCGTCGGCCAGGTCCTTCGCCGCCTGGGCCGCGAGCCGCTGCCCGTGGCTCGCCTCCTGGGCAGCCCCAGGTGCCCTCTCGTCTCGGCGCGTCTGCGGAGTCGCGCTCAGTCTCACCGGAAGACTCCCATCCCGCTTAGCGTAGCCGGATCACGTCCATGCAAACTGCAGTAACGCTACTGACAGTCGGTTTTCTGTTACCGACTGTCAGCCTTGTCCACCGTCATTGCCTGCAATTACACCGAACCACATCCTTTGCAGGAATTGTTCCCACTTTCTCACAGCTCGGATACCGGGCAACCGGACTTCGTGGCATCCTGTCACGGCGGCGGTGGGCGGTGCGACTGGGCTGCCGGCTGGCCCGCCTGGCACCGGTGCCGCCTGACTGGCTAGCCCTGCCGGTCAGCCCTGCCTGATCCAGGCCAGTGACGAGCCCAGCGGCTCCGGAGGGGCAAGGTGCTGGCAATCACACCACGTGCCGCCCCGGCATTCGTCATGGTGCCGCGTCCGGCAAGCCGTGCAGACCATAAGACCCATTGTCCGCTCTGTGGCGGAACCAATGCCAGCCGGGGGGTACGTGCGAGGTCAGGCCGCGTTTGCCCGGCGCATCCGGCGACGGCGTTCGGAAGCGCGTTCTTCCTCGTTCAGCCCGCCCCAGGTGCCGTACTTTTCCGGCCGGGAGACGGCATAGGAAAGGCATTCCCCGCGGACGGGACAGCTCCCGCACACTGCCTTCGCCTTGCGTTCCCTGATTTCGCGCTCCGGCTGCCGCTCGCCGTCCGGGCCGAAGAAGAGGAGGATCTCCTTGCCTCGGCACGCCGCGGCATCTTGCCAGGCCCAGTTCGGCCGCGGAGGCATGACCACCTGCCGACGTACCTCAGACATGAACTGATCTCCAAACTTTCCCGTGTTCCTCGGCCAGCCCAGCATCCTGCTCAGCAGACACGCAGTTCTTCATGCGATACGGCAATGTGCCCGGTCCCTCCCTCCAACGCACCATGCCGCCCTCGTGTTCCCACAGCGGCACACGCACAAACGCCTAGGGAGCAGTCAAGAGGACAGGGCGCGCAGGGACGGGTAGTGCCAGCCGTCCTGACGAAATCAGCCAGTTCAGCGAACCGACGATCAATTGTGCCACCGCTGCTCGCCGTCTCGCAGGCACGCTGCGGAATCGGCCGCATTGAATCTTTCCGTCACCGCCCAAACGGCCGGGGTCTGCGCATCAACTGGACAAAGCCAAGGTGGAGCGCCACCATGGGCAGCATGTCAGCGTCGGATGCGGCACCGTTGCCCCGGCTCGGTGAGGTCTTCTTCGACGTCCGGGGCGCGTCCCGCAGCATGCGGCTGAGCTGGTACGCCAACACGGGAGTCGCCGTGTTCAGCATCTGGCAAGGCGGAACCTGCACCGGCACGTTCCGCCTGCCCATCGACGACATGCCCCGGATGGTTGAGGCGTTGCAGCATGGCCCGCATAGCCTCGGCGAGCACAGCCCGGGATATCCCGAAGCAGCGGGGCATCCTGACTCATGGGCGCAGCCCAGCGGGCCGGCGCGGGCGCTGCGGCCGGCCCCGCTGGACAGCGAGGTCGAGACCGGCCAGACGACAGCGGCCATCCCGCTGCCGCAGGCCGCGCCCACACAGGCCGGGCCGCCCCCGGCCGCGCGGCCTCCGGCAGCGCCGCACCTGGAACCCGTGTTCGGCTACCCGGAGAATCAGCGGGCCGGCGACCCGGGCTACAGGCAGGACCCCGCGGCTGCGGCGCGGGCCGGCAACCCGGGCTACAGGCAGGACCCCGGTCCCCGCCAGCCGGGCGGCGAACTTCCTTGGCACGGGCCGGACCCCGAGACGGGTTACCAGGAACAGGCGTTCCCGGGGGGGTTCGGGAATGAGATGGCTGGCCGTTATGGTGATAGATCCAAGGGTGGCTATGGCGGCGACCCACTGGCCGCCGATTACCCCAGCGCGCCCGGCCAGCCCGCGGCAGCGTACCCCGGCGATCCCATCCCCGGGCAGGAACCCTTGCCGGGACGGTATGCGCCCGACCCCCTGTCGGCGGAGTACCCCGGCGACTACGCCGACCCGTCGTCTACGCACGGTTACAACCGCGATTCCCCGGCGCGGCCCTACGTTGCCCCTCCCCGGCCCAGCGCGGAAGAGCCACTGGATGCCGCCCCTCGCGCGAGCCGGCGCCGCGATGCTGACGAGCCGCCGGCCGATTCCTTTCCCTATGGCCCGCCTCCCGACGAGCACAAGCCCCCGCAGCGCGGGCGGTATCCCGGTCGGCATTGACACCGAGCTGGGGAGGCGGCGCGTCCAGGTGAGCCAGCTGATGCCGATGGTGTTCGTGCCCCGGATCGGGTGCGAATGGCGTGCCCAACGGTGCTCAACCGCACCCCCGGCGAAGCTGTTGCCGTTACCTCATGCTCCCTGACCTGGGTGTCGTTACGATTGAATCGCTGACGGCAGGATATATTTGCCACAGGGGAAGGGGGGTCTGAAGTGGCACAGAAAGTTTCGGTCACATATGCGTGTGACTACGACCAGAAAGAGATTCCGCAAGGACAGCATCAGGTGCGCCGGTTCAGCATCGACGGCAAGGACTATGAGATCGACCTGTGCGACAAGCACAGCGATAAGTTCGACGATGCTCTTGGCCGGTATGCCGCGCACGCCCGGAAGGCATCCGCTCGGCAGGCGCGCACAAAGCGGAGAACGGCGGCGCATCGCAAGCACAGCGCACAGATCCGGACCTGGGCCAAGGGCGCCGGGTACACGGTGAGTGAGCGCGGCCGGATTCCGGCTGACGTGGTCAGCCGTTACGAGGCGTCTCACCGCTAAGCCGTGGTGGCCGCCCCAAAGGCGGCCACCACGGGCGGTGCGCCCGTGGTGTGGTGCGCCGCCGTGTCGGCGCCTCGTGTTGCCGTCCGTCCATGTTGTTGTACGCCCGCCTAGCCGGGAGCTGCGCCTGATGGGGGAGCGTCGGCGTGGTCAGGTGCGCCCGGAATGAACGGCGCTGGGGCGCCTTCGGCGCCCGCTGGCTGCGGGCCTGGCTGGGCGTGGCCCACGCCCGCCGCAAGGACCTGTGAGTTCGGCAGGTACAGCGGGCCGTCTGCCGTGCGGAGGCGCACGTATATGATGCCGATTTCGGTCACCGTGCCCTCAAGCAGCCCGCCAAGCGACCCGGACCGGAGCAGCACCACGTCGCCGACCGTGAAGGGCCGCGAGAGCAGCAGGACAATGCCGGCGAAAACGTTGCCGAGGGACTGCTGGGCGGCGATCCCGATGATGATCGTGGTGAGCGCGCCGCCCACGATCAGCTGCCCGACCGGGATCTTGAACAGCGCCAGCGTGATCAGCAGGGTGGCAATGCCCCCGGCCAGCATGACGGTGTAACGGATAACGGCCGCATGAGCCGATCCCGTTCGTGGCTCGAAGACCTCGCGGGATTTGGCCGCCAGGCCGACCACCGCGACGACGGCGAGGAGAGTGAACCCGGCCGCCGTGGACACGACGATGATGCTGCGTGCCAGGTGCGCCTTCTCCAGCAAGCCGGATTTCAAGCCGGCCCCGAGCGCACCAGAAATGCCCGCCGACGCCATCGCCAGCACCAGGGCGATGATGGCGCGCCACGGACGGGCGTGCGCTTTCACTGTGGCAGCCACGTGATTGGCCAGGTCAAGGGCACTCTGATCCTGCCGGTCAGTCACCTGCGGAATACCTCCTCGATGCATATTTTGGTACGAACCCTTCCTACGCTACCGAGCGCATGCATGTGGTCCCGGAGACCCCTGGGGCCTCCGGGACCACGTTGGATCGCCGTGCGTGGGCTCAGCGCAGCAGGTTGCTGAACGGCTTGCCCACCGGCACGTACGGCGTCGCCCGCATGCCGTTGATCACACCGGCGGCCGAGGTGTACCACGCGGTCAGGGCGGTGATCAGGCCCACATAGCCGCCGATCTTGACGATGGAGGTGTTCCCCGCGAAGTTCCCGATGAACAGGATGAGCTCGGTGAGCCCAAGGGTGAGGAACACGGCGAACACGGCGGCGTTGATCTGCGTGGCCCAGATCATCATGTAGGTGTTGAAGATGAAGAACGCGAGCAGGATCCAGGCGACGTCATGCTCAGCCGCCGACGCGGACTTGGCATGCGGCGCGACCAGCAGCGCCCACAGCCCAAGCCCGATCCAGAAACCACCGTAGGTGGAGAACGCGGTGGCGCCGAAGACGTTACGGTTGCGGAACTCCCACATCCCGGCCAGCAGCTGGACCAGCCCACCGTAGCCAAGGGCGTAGCCAAGCCAGGCGTCGCCGGTCGCGCTGCCCATCCAGCCAGCGTTGGCGGCTGACAGCAGGAACGTGGTGAGGGCGAATGCTGCGAGCCCGAGGGGCGCTGGGTCTGCTACCGGGGCTACGGCGGCAGGCCTGTCATCGTTGACGCTCAAGTGATTCCTCCTGTTGAGGGGTGCGCCGCCGACCGCGGGCGTGTTGCGCGTGGCGGGTGGAGGCGCGGACCGGAAAACGCGCGCGACGGCCCCGGCCGGCCAGTCTGGCTCGCCTGGCACAGACGCCGTGTCGCACACCCCCAAACGGGGGGAAGGTTAAGTGCACCGCGGGCCATTGCGACCTTCCTTCACTCTTCCCAGATGGCGCACCAGAACCACGGGGAAGACCTGTCCTGAGCGTAGGCCGGATTTGGCGGTTCCGGGAGACCCATGTTCTGGCTGCCTGGGGTTACCCGGTGGCCGACGGGGCCGGCTGGCTGCGGGCAAGCACCCGGGACAGCCCGGCCCGGGTGGCAAGGACGTAGAGCCGGTCCGCGGGGGCGAGACGCAGACCGCTCGCCAGCGACCAGTCCACCCGGGCCGCGCCCGTCCGCTGCACCGCGAGCACGCGGACCTCGCCGGTCTCATGGATGCTCTCGACCGGAGAGCCGGCCAGCTCCGATCCGGCGCCCACCCGGATATCGGCGATGAGCAGGACGTGCCGGCCCACCGGGATCGTCCGCAGCACCTGGTGTTCCAGCATCGCCACGGCGAACGCGGGCGCCGCCAGATGCTGCACACTCCGCGAGATGGTGTTGCGGTCGCTGCGCTGCACGCGCTCAGCCAGGTCGTCGTCGCCGAGGCGGAGCACAATGCGCAGGCCCGCCGACAGCGCACGCGCGTGCAGTGCGGTTTCCAGGTTGACGATGTCGCTGTTGGTCACCGAGACAAGGGCCCGGCTGGTCTCCACCCCGGCCGCCCGCAGCGTCTCCTCCCTGGTGGTCTCACCAATCACCACCCGCAGCCCCAGCCGGCGCGCCAGCCCCATTCCGGCCGCTTTCTCGCTCTTGTCGACACCGACCACGGCGACCCCGAGATCGTGCAGCTGGCCGATGATGCGGGTGCCGACGTTCCCGAGCCCCACCACGATGACATGCCCGGACAGCGGCCGCTCGGTGGCGCGCATCGACCCGGTCAGCCGGGCCCCGACGACAGCCGCCGTGACCACCGGCAGGAATGCCATCCCGTCGAAGGTCAGCAGCACTTGCGCCAGTTTCTCGGGGCCGGAAAGGGCGGGATCGCTCACCGCTGCCCCGGCTGCGTCGAGGAAGGTCAGATAGGCCGCGTCCGTCACCGAGAATCCGCCCGCGGTGGCGAGCAGGACGAACCCGCAGACAAGCACCCCGAAAAGGGCAAGGAACGCGAAGCCAAGCCGGTGCCAGACCAGACCGCGGGCCGCGTTCAGCGTGGCCCTCGCCAGCCGGCGGCGCTGCCTGGCCAGCGGATCGCGTGGGGCGCCGTCCGCCACCGCGAGAACCAGGTCCGCGCCCTCGGTGTCCGGCGGCAGGAGGCGGGGGGAAAGCGGGTCGCCTGTCATCGCCAGGCCGCATACGATGCGGCGGCGCGACGTTGCGGTGCGCCGGGCCACGTACAGTGTGCGACCCGCCACCCGGACGTGACTGGGCGCTGGCTCCCCTAAAGCAGCCGCGACGAAGGATGGCGCTGACATCGAAGAACCGGACAGGACCGCACAGTCACGGAAGAAGGTGCGGATCCGGTTTCCCAGGCGGGTGTTGAAAATGGTCATCACCAGCCGGAGGTCAGGATTGAGTTCCTGGGCTCGCAGCGCCGCGTGGAAGTTGCCCAGGTCGTCCTGCTGGAGAAGGGCCAGCGCGCGGGCGGAGTGCACCTGCGCGGCGGTAAAGGCATCGTCGTCGAGTTCCGCCCGCTCGATGATGCGCACCCGCGGCAGCCGGGCGATCCGCGGCCCCTGGCCCTGGTCCCTGGAGCGGAGCAGGACGGTGACTTCCATGCCGTAGGTGGTGGTGAGCTCCTCGATGACCCGGCACGCCAGGGCGTCGTCGCCACAGACGATGAGATGGTCACGACGCGGGACGAACCGGGGCGCAGTGGGCACTGCGTGATCATAACCGTGCCCGGCTGCGCACCACTACCGGTGCCCTCGCTCAGGGGGAGGCAAGGCGGCTGAGCTGGGGCGGGATGCGGCTCGCCGCGCCCTTGTCACACAGGAACAGGGTCCGCTGCCGTCCCCGGGCACCGGCGGCCGGCACCTGCACCGGGCCCACGTCCGACAGTGCCAGCCGAACCGCACCGGCCTTCTCCGCGCCCGCGGCGATCACCCAGACTTCCCGTGCGCACCGGATCGCCGGCAACGTCATCGTCAGGCGGGTCGGGGGCGGCTTGGGCGCACCACGGACGGCCACCACCGCCCGGTCGTCGTAGAGCGCGGGCAGGCCGGGAAACAGCGACGCCACGTGACCCTCGGGGCCGATGCCGAGCAGCAGCACATCGAACGCGGGCACGGGCCCATGATCTTCCGGCCGGGCGGCCGCGCGGAGTTCAGCCGCGTACCGGGCCGCCGCCGCCTCCGGGTCGTCCCCATCCGGCCCGTCTGAGCCTGGCATCCGGTGCACCCGGGCAGGGTCCATGTCGAGATGCCGCAGCAGCGCTTGCTGCGCCCCCGCCTCATTGCGCTCCGGGTTACCGCTGGGCAGGTACCGCTCATCCCCCCACCAGATGTCAAGCCGCCGCCAGTCCACCGCGTCGCGCGCGGGCGCGAGCCCGAGTTCCGCGAGCACGGCGGTGCCGATGCCGCCGCCGGTGAGCACCAGTGATGCCCTGCCAGCCGCGGCCTGGGCGTCGACCAGCTTGGTGACCAGCCGGGCCGCGACCGCCCTGGCGAGCACGGTGGCGTCATGATGTACCAGCACCTCGGGAATGCTCATGGGGACCGCAGCCGGGCCAGCACGTCCGCATAGACGTCGTCCGGGTCGAGCCGGCGCAGTTCCTCCGCCAGCAACTCGGTAGTCTCCCGGCGGTGCAGAGCCACCCGGCGTTCTGGCTGCCCCTGGCGGCACAAGTGCGCCACCCGCCCATCGGGCCGGGTGATGACGATCTCGCCGTCGCTGGTGGCGAACCGGACTTCGGTGATGCCCGGCCCGGCGGAGATCTCGTTGCCGAACGGCACGCCGAGGCCGCCGGAGAGCCACGATGCGAGCAGGTCGGCGGTGGGGTTGCCCTTCTCGGCGCTGACTGTGCCGCCCTGGATGATGCCGTGTGGCTGGTCCAGCGTGGCCGCCAGCAGCGACCGCCACGGTGTCGCCCGGGTCCAGCTCAGGTCGGTGTCACCTGGCTGGTAGCCAGCTGCCAGGGACGCCAGGCAGCCCTTGGGCGCATCGGCGCCGGCAGCGTCGGTGATGCGGCGCTTGGCGAGTGCGCCCAGCGGGTCTTTGGCCGGGATCGCCGGCGGCAGGCCTGGCCACCAGGTGACGACGGGGGTGTCCGGCATGAGCAGCGGGGCCACCACAGAGTCCGCGTGCCGCCCCAGCGGGCCGTACATCCGAAGCAGCACCGTCTCACCCGGGCCGGTCTCTCCCACCCGGATTTCGGCATCCAGCCGGGACCTGGTGTCAGGCCGGCGGGTGATGACGACGAGCACCCGGCTGGGGTGTTCGCGGCCCGCCGTGCTGGCCGCCCGGACAGCGTCGTACTGATCCCCTTCATCGGTCACGATGACGAGGGTGAGGACCATGCCGCTGGCCGGGCCGCCCAGCCGCTGCCGGGCCTTGCGGAGCGCGTCATGGATGGCACCGGTGGTCGTTTCGGTCAGGTCGATTGTCATCAGGGCTTGCCCTCCGGGTCCCGCGTCACAACCGCCGCCATGCCCGGCCATCCCTTGCCATCAGGGCATCGGCGCACGCCGGGCCCGCCGACCCGGCCTCATACTGCTCGGGCTTGGAGTGCTGTTCCCAGAAATGCTCGATGGGGTCAAGCACCTGCCAGGACAGTTCGACCTCCTGGTGGCGCGGGAACAACGGCGGGTCGCCGATGAGAACGTCGATCAGAAGCCGTTCGTAGGCTTCCGGGCTGCTTTCGGTAAACGATTCGCCGTAGGCGAAGTCCATGTTGACGTCCCTGACCTCCATGGCGGAGCCGGGGACCTTGGACCCGAACCTGACCGTCACTCCCTCATCCGGCTGCACCCGGATGACCAGCGCATTCTGGCCGAGTTCCTGCGTGTCGGTGGCGGTGAACGGCAGGTGCGGCGCCCGCTGGAAGATAAGCGCGATCTCGGTCATCCGGCGCGGCAACCGCTTGCCCGTGCGCAGGTAGAACGGGACGCCCGCCCACCGCCTTGTGTCCACCCCGAGCCGCACCGCGGCGTATGTTTCGGTGCGGCTGTCAGGCGGGATCCCTTCCTCTTCCAGGTAGCCGTGGACCTGCACTCCGCCCTGCCAGCCCGCCCCGTACTGGCCCCGCGCTGTTCCCTCCGCCAGGTCCACAGGCAGCCGGATCGCCGACAGCACTTTTTCCTTCTCCGCCCGCAGCGACTCCGCGTCGAAGGAGACCGGCTCCTCCATTGCCGTCAGCGCCAGCAACTGGAGCAGGTGATTCTGGATGACGTCACGGGCCGCGCCGATCCCGTCGTAGTACCCTGCCCGGCCGCCGATCCCGATGTCCTCCGCCATGGTGATCTGCACGTGGTCGACGTAGCTGCGGTTCCAGATCGGCTCGAACAGCGTGTTGGCGAACCGGAGCGCCAGGATGTTCTGGACCGTCTCCTTGCCAAGGTAGTGATCTATCCGGAAGACCGAATGGTGCGGGAACACCGAGTTCAGGATCTCGCTCAGCTCCCGCGCGCTGGCCAGGTCGTGCCCGAACGGCTTTTCCACCACCACCCGCCGCCACGGCACCCGCCCGGTCTGCTGGGCCGGGGTGGAAAGGCCCGAGCGCTTCAGCTGCGCCACTACGTCGGGGAAGAACTTCGGCGGTACCGACAGGTAGAAGGCGTAGTTGCCGCCCGTGCCACGGTCGTCATCAAGCTGTGCCACGGTTTGAGCCAGCCGGTCGAACGCCCCGTCGTCGGCGAACTCGCCGGGCACGAACCTGACCCCTTCGGACAGCTGCTGCCAAACAGTGTCGTTGAACGGGGTGCGGGCGTGTTCCTTCACTGCCTCGTAGGTGACCTGCGCGAAGTCCTCGTCCTCCCAGTCCCGCCGGGCGAAACCGACTAGCGAGAACCCGGGGGGCAGCAGGCCGCGGTTGGCGAGGTCATACACGGCGGGCATGAGTTTCTTGCGTGCGAGGTCACCGGTGACGCCGAAGAGCACCAGTACGCATGGGCCCGCGACCCGGGGGATTCGCCGGTCCCGCGGGTCGCGCAACGGGTTCGTGACGGTCACCCAACCGGCCCCTTCCCGGTGACGCCCGCCCAGTGGCTGCTCGCGAGCACGGTCATTTCCGCTCCGCCGCGTCCATCTCTGCCTTGATGGTGTCCCGCATTTCCTGCCAGGAGGCAGCGAACTTCGACACGCCCTCTTCTTCCAGCACCTTCACCACGTCGTCGTAGGCAATGCCGAGGCCCGCCAGGTCAGCGAACACCGTGCGGGACTGCTCGTAGCTGCCCCGGATCGTGTCGCCCCGCACCGCGCCGTGATCGGCGATGGCATGCAGGGTCTGCTCCGGCATGGTGTTCACCGTGTTGGGGGCCACCAGGTCCACGACGTACATGGTGTCGGGGTAGGCGGGATCTTTGGTGCTGGTTGAGGCCCAGAGCGGGCGCTGCGGCCGGGCGCCGGCACTGCTCAGGGCCTGCCAGCGGGCAGCCACGAACTTCTCCTCGTACAGCTGGTATGCGAGCCGGGCGTTCGCGATCGCTGCCTTGCCGCGCAGCGACGCCGCTTCCGGCGTGCCGATCTTGTCGAGCCTGCGGTCCACCTCGGTGTCCACCCGGCTGACGAAGAACGACGCCACCGATGTGATCGACCCAAGCTCATGCCCCGCCTGCCCAGCCTGTTCAAGGCCCGCCATGAAGGCATCGATGACCTCGCCGTAGCGTTCCAGGGAAAAGATCAGCGTCACGTTGACGCTGATTCCCTCGGACAGGCACTGGCTGATCGCGGGCAGGCCCGCCGCCGTGGCTGGGATCTTGATGAACAGGTTCGGCCGGTCGACCAGCCACCACAGGGCACGGGCCTCCGCGATGGTCTTGGCGCTGTCGCTGGCCAGCCGGGGATCCACTTCCAGCGAGACCCGGCCGTCCAGCCCGCCGGTTGCGTCATAAACCGGCCGCAGCACGTCGCAGGCCCACCGGATGTCATAGGTGGTGATTGCCCGGGCCGCCTCCTCCACCGACACACCGCGCAGCGCCAGCTCAGCGATCTGCCCGTCGTAGGCGGAGCCGTGGCTGAGCGCGTGCGCGAAGATTGTCGGGTTGGATGTGACACCCACCACGTGGCGGTCGCGGATGAGGGCAGCCAGGTTGCCCGTTGTCAGCCGTTCCCGGTTGATGTCATCCAGCCACACCGCCACTCCGGCGCTGGACAGCTCGTCCAGGGCATTGCTGGGATGAGAGCTCATGGCCTATCGCTCCTTGTCGCTGTGTGCACCGGCCTTACCCGCATTGTCGCGCGCCCGTTCCAGGGTGGACAGGGCGGCTGCCACCACCCGCTCCGCCGTGAACCCGAACTTCTCGTACAGCACCTGGTAGCTCGCCGATGCACCGAAGTGCTCCAGGCTTACGCATTCCCCCGCGTCGCCCGCGAACGCCCGCCACCCCAGTGCGATTCCTGCCTCGACGCACACCCGTGCCCGGACCCCGGGGGGCAGTACCTGCGCCTGGTAGGAAGAGTCCTGGGCGGTGAACCATTCCACGCACGGCATCGAGACCACCCGCGTACCGATTCCCCGCTGTCCCAGTTCCTGCCGCGCGGCGAGCGCGATCTGCACTTCGCTGCCGGTCGCGATGAGGATGACGGCCGGCTCCCCGCCGGGGGCCTCCGCGAGGATGTAGCCGCCGCGGGCGGTCCCCTCGGCACTGGCCAGGATTTCCCCGCCAGGCTGCGCGGGGCCGTCGCCACGCTCGACCACGGGCAGGTTCTGCCGGCTCAGGCACAGGCCCGCTGGCCGGCCGTTGTGCTCGATGATGGTGCGCCAGGCGACGGTGGTCTCGTTGGCGTCCGCAGGGCGCACAACGTCGAGGCCTGGAATGGCCCGCAGCGCCCACAGGTGCTCAACCGGCTGGTGCGTGGGCCCATCCTCGCCAAGGCCGATCGAATCGTGGGTCCAGACGAACGTCACACCGATGCCCATCAGCGCGGCCAGCCGCACCGCGGGCCGCATGTAGTCGCTGAACACCAGGAAAGTGCCACCGTAGGGCCGGGTCAGCCCATGCAGCGCGATACCGTTGCACAGCGCGCCCATCGCATGCTCCCGCACCCCGAAATGAAGGGTCCGGCCGTAGGGTCCGCCGGGGAACATGCGCGTCTGGTGCTCGGCAGGGATGAACGACGGCTCGCCCTTCATGCTGGTGTTGTTGCTGCCCGCCAGGTCGGCCGACCCGCCCCACAGTTCGGGGAGCACCCCGGCCATCGCGTTCAGCACCTCACCTGAGGCTCTCCTGGTGGCCATTCCCCTGGGGCTGGCTGGAAAGACAGGCAGCTTGGCGTCCCACCCGGCGGGCAGGCGGCGGGCCGCCAGCCGGTCCAGCAGGGCCGCCCGCTCGCTGTTGTCCTGCCGCCAGCGGGCAAACGGCTCATCCCAGTCCGCGTGCAGCCGCGCGCCCCGGTCCGCGGCGGCCTTGCGCACGTGCGCCACGGTCTGCTCGTCGGCGGGGAACGCAACGCCCGGGTCGAAGCCAAGCAGCCGCTTGGTCGCGGCGACCTCTTCCTCGCCCAGCGCGGCGCCGTGTGCCTCGCCCGTGTTCTGCTTGGTCGGCGCCGGCCAGGCGATGATCGTGCGCAGGGCGATGAATGACGGCTGCGCGGTGTTGTCGCGGGCGGCGCTGATGGCCCGGTAGAGGGCGTGCGGGTCCTCTGCGTAACCGCCGGGCTGCCGCCACGCAACCCGCTGGACATGCCACCCGTACGCTTCATACCGGGCGCAGACATCCTCGGACTTGGCGATGTTGGTGTCGTCCTCGATCGAGATGGAGTTGTCGTCGTAGACGACGACCAGGTTGCCAAGCTGCTGGTGCCCGGCGAGCGCGGACGCCTCGTGGCTGATCCCCTCTTCGATGTCGCCGTCCGAGGCGATGACATAGATGTGGTGGTCGAAGGGACTGCTGCCGGCGGCGGCATCCGGGTCGAGCAGGCCACGCTCGCGGCGGGCAGCCATGGCCATGCCAACGGCGTTGCCGAGCCCCTGCCCGAGCGGCCCGGTGGTGGTCTCCACACCGCGCGTAAGCCTGTGCTCGGGGTGCCCCGGGGTGCGGCTGCCCCAGGTCCGCAGCCGCTTGATGTCGTCCAGCGCAAGCCCGTACCCGGAGAGGTACAGCTGCAGGTACAGGGTGAGGCTGGAATGCCCGGCCGACAGCACGAACCGGTCCCTGCCCAGCCACCCCGGATCGGCCGGGTCGTGCCGGAGTATTCGCTGGAAGAGCAGGTATGCGGCGGGCGCAAGGCTCATCGCCGTTCCCGGGTGCCCAGACCCGGCTTGCTCCACCGCGTCCATCGCGAGCACCCGGATGAGATCAACGGCCCGCTGATCAGCGGCTGACCATTCAAGACTGGCGTGGGGCGGGTTCGTCACGGGCGTATTCACCTTCCCTGGCCGTGCGGGCCCATCCCGCCCACCGGCCTGGCACCAACTGGAATGTGACTGTTTTCACGACCCTACCCGGGCAGCCGCCGGATGCCCGGGCCGCGGGTGTACGGCGGCTTGCGTCCGGCCGTAGCATGCCGTTGTGCCCTGGGTTCACCGTGCTGGCGCCACGATGGCGACGGCGAGCGTGCTGCTCGCCAGCGGCTGTGCGGCCGGGCACCCCGGACCTGCCGGATCCGGCAGCGCAGCCGGCTCGCAGCGGCAGGCTCTCGCGGCCAGGTACCTGCGGATCGCACAGGCGGGAAACCGGCGGCTTGAGATCGACTTTGACGGGCTGCACGGACGGGACCGCCGCAACCTCGCCGCCGCCCGGGCCGACCTGCGGGACGCGGCTGCCACCGAGCGCCTGTTCGACCAGCGCCTGATGGCGATCGCGTTCCCGCCAGTCACCGAGGCGGTCGCCCGCACGCTGTTCCAGCTGAACCAGGCCCGGGCGCGCCTGACCGACGCGGCGGCCGCCGCTGCGACGTCGGTGAACGAACTGCGCGCCTACGAGCAACTGCTGACGGACGCCAACGCGCCCGTTGAGCGTGCAGTCCGCACAATCCGGAGCCGGCTGGGGCTGCCGCCCCCGGAGACAAGCTGACGCCTGGCGAACTCCCGCGGGCGCCGATAGTACGCTCGCAGCCATGGCCATCCCCGGGCCGGTGCCTGATCCCCGAGCAGCATTCGAGGGCGGGCCGCCCGGCAGGCGGGGGTGCGTCCTGGTCATTGTCGCCATCGCATGCGCTCTTCTGCTGCTCGGCGCCGACCTGCTGCAAAGCGTGAGGAGTGCGGGGCACAGCGTGGTGCCCTTTCTGGTGGCCGTGCCGCTGGCCCTGCTCCCGGTTCCGCTGCTGATCGGGATCATTCTCCTGCTTGACCGGCTGGAACCCGAGCCGCGCGCGCACCTCGTCCTCTCGTTCGCCTGGGGTGCGGGCATCGCCGCCCTGGTCGCGGCCCTCATCAACACCGCGGGCCTGCTCTTCATCACCCAGCCCGACCTTGGGAAAGGCACAGGCCAGTATGTGTCCGCAACCTTCGGCGCCCCGGTCGTCGAGGAGACGCTGAAGGGCATGGTCCTGGCCTGGCTGCTGTGGCGGCGCCGGCTGGAACTCGACGGGCCAACGGACGGCATCATCTACGCCGCCATGGTTGGCCTGGGTTTTGCCATGATCGAGAATGTTGGCTACTACCTGGGCGCGCTGGTCCGCCCGCAGCTGGGCGGGGTCGAGCTGCTCGGTGCCACGTTCGTCTTCCGCGGCCTGCTGTCGCCCCTCGCGCACCCGATATTCACGTCCATGACCGGGATCGGCGCCGCCTATGCGGCGACCCACCGCAAGGCCACCTGGGCGTTCTGGCTGGGGCTGCTGGGGGCCATGATCCTGCATGGCCTGTGGAACGGGCTTACCCGCTTCGGGCTCGGCGGCATCGTCGTCGCCTACGGGGTACTGGCGTGCGTGCTTTGCGTGCTGATCGCGGTGACTATCGCGGAGCGGCGCCGGATCGTCCGGCTGATTCAGCGGTTCCTGCCTGACTATCAAGCCGATGGCGTGACGGACGCCGACGTGCGGATGCTCAGCTCACTGCGGGCGCGCAGGAACGCGAGGCGGGGTTGCAGGCGCACGGGCGGGCGGGCCGCGGCCAGGGCCATGACCGACTTCCAGCTGGCCGCCACCGAACTGGCGCTCGCCCATCAGCGCGAGGAGCGGCGGTCCATAGGGGAGCCAGAATTCGAGCGCCGCAAGCAGGCACTGGTCGAGGTCATGGTGGCGGCGCAAGAGCGATCGCAGCAACATCATTCAGGCCCCTGGCCGCCCGAGCGGACGGCAGCAGGGTAGGAGGCCGGCGGCGGGAGCAGGCTGGCGTGCGCGGCCAGCGGTCCCCGGTCGCGCCCGGCGAATACCAGCCGCAGCGCGACGACCCAGATGACCACCGACATACTCGCGTGGACCCAGACCAGCCCCGCGGGCAGATGGCTGAAGTACTGCACATAACCGACCGCGCCCTGGACGGCCAGCAGGCCGAGGAGGGTCCAGCCGAGCCGTACCGCCCGGGCGGGAGCCCCGGAGAAATGCAGCCCGAGGGCCAGTGCGGCGGCAAGCCCGCCCAGCAGCCAGCCGATGTCGGCATGCAGCTGGGTGACCCCGGTCAGTGACCAGAGGTGAAAACGGGGGACGTCACCCGCTCCCGCCAGCGGGCCGGTCCCGGTCACCGCGGTTCCGGCAGCGAGCATGATCACCGCCACGGCTGCCACCGCGAGAGAAAGGAGCCGCAGGTCGGTCCGGATCAGGGAACGCGGCTGACTGATTCCCTCGGTGCACCTGGCGTACAGGGTGACGGCCGCGGCGACGACCGCCACCGACACCAGGAAGTGCCCGGCCACCCATGCCGGGCTGAGGTCGGTCAGCACCACCACGCCGCCGATGACCGCTTGCAGCAGCACCGCGACCGGCTGGAGCGCCGCGAGCCAGACCAGGTCGGGCCGCCGCAGCCCGGCGGGGCGGAACCGCCAGGCCGCGATGAGGACCGCCACCACGACCACCTCAAGCACCCCGGTCAGCGTCCGGTTGCCGAACTCGATCCAGGTGTGGATGATCGGCTCGCCCGCGCGCGGTGCGGCAACCAGGCTGCGCGTGGTGCATGTTGGCCAGTCCAGGCAGCCGAGCCCGGACTTGCTCAGCCGCACGGCGGCACCGGTCGAGACGATCCCGGCATTGACCACCACACCCGCGAGCGCCAGCCGCCGCATCGAGGCCGGGGTGGGATCCACGATGGGCGCGGCCCACCGCCGAAGGGTGGCCGCCCAGCGCCGCGGCGCGCGCCACCGGGCGCTGGGGGTCACGTCAGCTGCCACGGACCCATGGTAGAGCGGTGTGCCCGGTGTCAAGCCTGTGGTGCCTGGGAGCCGCTGGCACCCCTCGCCGCCCCCGCGCAGGCGACCATCACGCAGCCGATCGCCACCCATTCACGGAGAGCGAGGGCCTGCCCCAGCATCACCAGCCCGACCAGCGCGGCCACCGCAGGTTCCAGGCTCATCCAGATGCCGAACACCCGGGCCGGGATCCGCCGCAGGGTCTCCAGTTCCAGCGAGTAGGGGATGATCGAGGACAGCATCCCGATTCCCAGCCCGGTAACCAGGATGACGGGATGCAGCAGCGCTCCGCGACCGCCGGCCACACCCACCGGCGTGATGGCAATCGCGGCGACCACCATGGCGATCGTGAGCCCGGACGAGCCGGGAAACCTTCTGCCCGTGGCCCGGCTGAGCAGGATGTAGGCCGCCCATGACAGGCCCGCGAGCAGGGCGAACGTCAGCCCAGCAAGGAAAACTCCCCCCGGCCGGGCCGTGCCGCCACTGGCGCGGGTGAGCAGCGCCACGCCGGTCCCGGCAAGGATGACCCAGAGCACATCGAGTGCCCGCCGCGACGACGCGATGGCCACCGCGAGCGGCCCGAGGAATTCGATGGTGACCGCGATACCGAGCGGAATCCGGGAGAACGACTGGTAGATCGAGTAATTCATGATCGCCAGAACCAGGCCGAACCCGGCCACGACCGCCGCGTCCCGCCACGCCCTGTTCCGCGTCAGGCCGGCCAGGCCCGCCCCGAGCCCGCGCGCCCCCGCGGCTGCCATCACGGCGGCCGCCGTCCACAGCCGCAACCCGGTCACGGCGGCGGGCGGGACCTGGGAAAAAAGCTGAGCCGCCAGGCCGGCACCCACCTGCACGGAGACGATGCCGGTGAAGACAAGCGCCGAGGGCGGCACCGCCGCCAGTGCCGTGCCCCAGCGATGGCCGCCATCTCCCGCGCCCCGCTCGTCCCGCCGGTCGCGGGCCAGGGACGGGCGGCCCTGGTTTACTCCCAGCGGAACACCCGCGCGGCAAGTGCGATCGCGGCGACCGCCCACAGGGCAAGCACCACGGCATCGCGGGCCGGAAGCACCGCCGCGTGCTGGAGAACGGCGTGCAGCCCGTCGGAGAGCGCACCCGACGGCAGCAAGGTCAGCACCGGCCGGGATGGGGCCGGGAATTTCGTGAGCGGGAAGATGATGCCGCCGATGCCGAGCAGGACGAGGTAGATCAGGTTTGCCACGGCCAGCGTGGCCTCGGCGCGCAGGGTGCCTGCCAGCAGCAGCGCCAGCCCACTGAACGCGGCCGTCCCGAGCAGCACCAGGACGGCCACCCAGACAACCGCCACCGGGCTGGCATGGGGACGCCAGCCAAGCGCAAAGCCAACCCCGGCGATGATGATGGCCTGGCCCAGTTCCACCGCGATCACGGTCGCGGTCTTGGCGGTGATGAGCCCGGTCCGGGACAGCGGAGTGGCGCCCAGCCGCTTGAGCACGCCGTACCGGCGCTCGAACCCCGTCGCGATGGCCTGGCTGGTGAAGGCGGTGGAGAGCACGGCGAGGGCGATGATCCCCGGGACCAGGAAGTTGACCCGGGCGCGCGGCCCCACTCGTTGTACCAGCGGTTCCAGGCTGAAGGCGGTGAGGAGAAGCACCGGGATGATCAGCGTCAGGAGCAGTTGCTCACCGTTGCGCAGCAGCATCCTGGCCTCCAGGCCAGCCTGGGCCATGATCATCCTGCTCATGGGAGCCGCACCCGGCGCGGGCGCGGGCCACTCGCCCCCGCCGGGTCCCGGGCCGCCGGGTCCCGGCCCGGCCGGTCCCGCGCTGGCCGGTCCCGCGCTGGCCGGTCCCGGCCCGGCGAACCCGGTCATGGCCGCATCTCCCGCCCCGTCAGTTCCAGGAACACATCCTCCAGCGTGCGGCTTTCGATCCGCAGGTCCTGGGCGAGCACGCCGTGCTCGGCGCACCAGGCGGTCACCGCGGCGACCAGCCGCGGGTCTACCCGGTCATGGACTTCGATCACGTAATGCCCGGCGGGTGACTCCTTGGCGGCGGTGCCCGGCGGCAGCGCCGCCAGCAGCGCCTCGGTGTCCAGGCCCGGCTCGGCACGGAACCGCAGCTGCCCGGCGGTGCCGGTGAGCTCGCCCGGGGTTCCCTCCGCCACCAGGCGCCCGCAGTCGACGATGGCTACGTGGTCCGCCAGCCGTTCTGCCTCGTCCATGTGATGGGTGGTGAGAATCACACTCGCCCCGGCCGACCGCAGCGCGGCGATGAGACCCCAGGTGGCCCGGCGCGCCTGTGGGTCGAGGCCCGCCGTAGGTTCGTCAAGAAACACCAGTTCCGGGCGGCCGATCACGGCGGCGGCGAGTGACAGCCGCTGCTGCTGCCCCCCGGACAGCCGCTTGAACGGGGTGGCCGCGCTCGCCGAGAGCCCCAGCGTCCCGAGCAGGAAAGCCGGATCGATCGGGTGGGCGTGAAAACTCGCCAGCACCCGCAAGTATTCGCCCGGGCGGGCGGCGGGTGGAATGCCACCGGACTGGAGCATCACCCCGACCCGGGGCCGCAGCAGCCGCGCATCGGCGACCGGGTCCAGCCCCAGCACGGTCACCGTGCCCGCGTCCGGGCGCCGGTACCCTTCGCAGATTTCGACGGTGGTGGTCTTACCTGCCCCGTTCGGGCCCAGCACCGCGGTCACCGCACCCAGTGCCGCCCGCAGCGAGAGCCCGTCCACCGCCCTTGTCTGCCCGTACCGCTTGACCAGATCGCGGATTTCGACGGCGGGGGTGCTGCTCACGCTCGCGAGTGTAGAGGCTGCGCCGCCTGCCCCGCCCCCCGGCCGCGACCCCCGCCGCTGGGGCGCCGCCTCAACCAGCGCGCTGGATCAGGCCTTCCAGCCGGGTCACCGCGGCGGCGGCGCCCGGCAGCGATGACAGCAGCACCGGGAGACCACCCGCCGCGCTCACCGCGTCGACGTAGCTGGCGGGCAGCAGCACGGCCGGCGCGTGCCAGGGCGCCCGCCGGGCCAGCTCGCGGTACGTGCTCAGCCCGATGACCGGGGGATCGCCGCCGCCCAGGCCCATCGCCTTACACCGGGGTCACGTACGCGCCGGAGATGCCGCCATCCACCAGGAATGAGGAGGCGGTGATGAACGAGGCGTCGTCGCTGGCGAGGAATGCCACCGCGGCCGCGATCTCTTCCGCTTCCGCAAAACGCCCAAGGGGCACGTGAACCAGCCGCCGGGCAGCACGCTCTGGGTCGGCGGCAAAAAGTTCCCGCAGCAGGGGAGTGTTGACCGGCCCAGGGCAGAGCGCGTTCACCCGGATTCCTTCCCGCGCGAACTGAACCCCCAGTTCCCGGCTCATCGCCAGCACCCCGCCCTTGGACGCGGTGTAGGAAATCTGGGACGTGGCCGCGCCCATGACGGCGACGAACGACGCCGTGTTGATGACGGACCCCTTGCCCTGCCGCTGCATGTAGGGGATCACGTGCTTGCAGCACAGGTACACCGACGTGAGGTTGACCTCCTGCACCCGCCGCCAGGCGTCGAGGCCGGTGGCCAGGATGGAATCGTCGTCGGCCGGTGAGATGCCGGCGTTGTTGAAGGCGATGTCGATCCGCCCGAACGCGCTGATCGCGGTCTCGTAGACGTCCACCACATCGTCTTCGCTGGCCACATCGGCCTGCACGAACAGGCCACCAACCTCCTCCGCGGCGGCCTTGCCGGTTTCACCGTCGAGGTCGGCGGCGACGACCTTGGCGCCTTCCGCGGCGAGCCGCCGCGCGCTTGCCAGCCCGATGCCGCTTCCGGCCCCGGTGACAACGGCCACCCGGTCCAGCAGGCGTTCCATGGGTACCGTTCACTCCTCCGTTGCGATGAACACGTTCTTGGTCTCGGTGAAGGAGTCGAGGGCGTCGGGGCCCAGCTCCCGGCCGAGGCCTGACTGCTTGAAGCCGCCAAACGGGGTCCAGTAGCGGACCGAGGAATGGGAGTTGACCGACAGGTTGCCGGCCTCCACCGCCCGCGCCACCCGGATCGCCCGGCCCACATCCCTGGTCCAGATCGATCCGGACAGGCCGTAGGGCGTGTCGTTGGCGATCGCGACCGCGTCGGCCTCGTCGGTGAACGGGACCACGGTCACCACCGGCCCGAACACCTCATCGGTGTAGGCGGGATCTTCCGGGCGGACCGGCGCGAGCACGGTTGGCGGGAACCAGTATCCGGGGCCGTCAGGCGCGCTGCCGCGGAAGGCGACGGGCGCGCCCGGCGGCACGTAGGAGGCGACCCGGGACCGGTGCTCGGCCGAGATCAGCGGGCCCATTTCGGTGGTCTCGCTGCCTGGGTCGCCGACCACAACCCCCTTGACGGCAGGCTCGAGCATCTCCATGAACCGGCCGAACACCTCAGCCTGGACGAGAATCCGCGAGCGCGCGCAGCAGTCCTGGCCAGCGTTGTCGAAGACCGCGTACGGGGCGGTCGCGGCGGCGCGCTCGAGGTCGGCGTCGGCGAACACGATGTTGGCGCTCTTGCCGCCGAGCTCCAGCGTGAGCCGCTTCACCTGATTGGCGCACCCGGCCATGATCTGGCGGCCCACCTCGGTGGAGCCGGTGAAGACGATCTTGCGCACGCCGGGGTGATCGACCAGCCGCTGGCCCACCAGCGAGCCCTTCCCTGGCAGCACCTGGAACACCCCGTCGGGCAGCCCCGCCTCGCGGGCGAGCTCGCCGATCCTGATCGCTGTCAGCGGGGTCCGCTCGGCCGGTTTCGCGATCACCGGGTTGCCGGCCGCCAGCGCCGGGGCGACCCCCCAGCCGAGAATGGGCATGGGGAAGTTCCACGGCACGATCACCGCGACCACGCCGACGGGTTCCTTGAACGTCACATTGAGGCCGCCGGGCACAGGGATCTGCTTCCCGAACAGCCGTTCCGGCGCGGCCGCGTAGTAGCGCAGCACGTCGCAGAGGTTGCCCGCCTCCCAGCGGGCGTTTTGCAGCGGGTGACCCGAGCAGGCGACCTCCAGCCGGGCAAGCTCGTCGATGTGAGCGTCCACCATGTCGGAGAAGGCGCGCAGCAGCGCCGCCCTGTCGCCCGGGGCGACCGCCCGCCATCCGTCGCGTGCCGCCATCGCCCGCTCGACCACGGCGTCGGCCTCGGCGGCCGACGTTTGAGGCACCACGGCGACCGGGTCCTCGGTCGCCGGGTTCAGCACCGTGAAATCAGACATTCCCGTACGTGCTGCTCCTTTCAGTACTCAGGCCACGTGGGACACAACTGCCACAAACGCTTATCGCTAGAACCTTTCGAAGCCGCGCCGCAGCTCCCAGTCCGTGACCGCGGCGTCGAAAGCCGCGATCTCCACCCGGGCGGCATTCGCATAGTGCTCGACAACCTCGTTGCCGAACGCCTTGCGGGCAAGCTGGCTCTTCCCCCACGCATCCAGCGCATCCCGCAGGGTGCTGGGAACCCGGGGGCCAGGGCCGGTGTAGGCGTTGCCTGCCATGGCGGGCTCCAGCGGCAGCTCATTCTCGATGCCGTCGAGCCCGGACGCGATCATCGCGGCGACCGCGAGGTAAGGGTTCACGTCACCGCCGGGCACCCGGTTTTCGGCGCGCAGCGAGAGGCCATGCCCGACCAGGCGGACCGCGCAGGTCCGGTTGTCAACCCCCCACCGCACGGCGATCGGCGCGAAGCTGCCGGGCACGTACCGCTTGTAGGAGTTGATGTTGGGCGCGTAGCACAGCATGAGCTCGCGCAGCCCGGCAAGCTGCCCCGCCAGGAAGTGCTCACCCAGCCTGGACAGGCCGTACGGGCCGTCCCCGGCCAGCACCGGGTCGCCGGCCGCGTCCCGCAGCGACAGGTGGATGTGGCAGGAGTTGCCCTCGCGGGCGTTCGGCTTGGCCATGAACGTGATGCTCATGCCCTCCTGCGCGGCGATCTCCTTCGCCCCGGTCTTGTAGATCGAGTGGTGGTCACAGGTGGTCACCGCTTCGGCGTACCGGAACGCGATCTCGTGCTGGCCGAGATTGCACTCACCCTTGGACGATTCGACGTACAGCCCCGCCCCGGCCATGCCCAGCCGGACCTTCCGCAGCAGCGGCTCCACCCGGGCGGTGCCGAGGATCGAGTAGTCGACGTTGTACAGGTTGGCCGGCGTGAGGTCGCGGTAGGCACGGGCCTGCGCCTGCTCATAGGCGTCCTGATAGACCAGGAACTCAAGTTCGGTGCCTGCCATGGCGGTCCAGCCGCTGCCCGCCAGGCGTTGAGCCTGTGCTTTGAGAATCTGGCGGGGGGAGGCGACCACCGGGGAACCGTCCTGCCAGGCGACGTCGGCCAGGACCAGGACCGTGCCCTGGTGCCAGGGGATGGCCCGCAACGTGGCCAGGTCGGGTACGAGGACCAGGTCACCGTACCCGCGCTCCCAGGAAGACATGGCGAACCCGTCCACCGTGTTCATCTCGACGTCCACCGCGAGCAGGTAGTCGCACCCCTCGGCATAGTGCTCAAGCACCTCCTCGAGGAAGAACTCGGCGGCCAGCCGCTTGCCCTGCAGCCGTCCCTGCATGTCGGTGAAGGCGAGCACGACCGTATCGATCGCCTGCTCGGCCACCAGCGCGCGCAGCCGGTCGAGCGAGAGCATTCCCCGCCGGCCGGCCGGCGCGCCGGATTGCGACTGTGTCACTGCCTTCCTTTCGCTGTTACGCGGCGCTCACACACCCGCGAGGTCGCGCTCGATGGCGGCCAGCTCCTCGGCCGTGCCCTGCACCTTCGGCCCCGTGAACCACTTGCGGGCCGAGACCATCCACCAGATCCCAGCGAACCCCAGCACCGCGGCCACCGCAACCACCGTGTAGTTGAAGGTCGCCGCGGTCACCGGCCACACCTGCGGCAGCATGAACAGCACCGTGATGATCGCGACCCACGTCACCGCGATGATGCCGATGGGCTTGCTCCACCGGCCCAGCTGCCACGGGCCAGGCTTGAAATGCTCTCCCCGGCGCAGGCGCAAGAACGTGGGCAGCACGTAGGCGATGTAAAGCCCGATCACCGCGATCGAGGTCACGGCCGCATACGCGGTGTAATTCCACAGGTACGGCAGGCCCAGCACCAGCGCGCCACCGGCGGCCAGCCAGATCGCGTTGGTCGGCGTCCGGCTGCGCTTGTTCACCCGGTGCCAGAACGCCGACCCGGGCAGCGCGCCGTCGCGCGAGAACGCGTAGATCATGCGTGAGTTGGCGGTGACCGAGGACATGCCGCAGAACAGCTGGGCGACGATCGCGATCAGCAGCAGCAGTTTGCCGCCCGTCGAGCCGACCGCGTCGATGAAGATCTGGGCGGGTGGGACGGCCGTCGCCGTGGCCACCTCGGCTGAGTAGTTCTGGATCGCGAAGGTGACGCCGATCAGCAGGATCCACCCGGCGAACAGGGACACCACGATCGACATCACGATGCCGCGTGGGCCGCTGCGGGCGGCGTCGCGCGTTTCCTCGGTCATGTGGGCCGAGGCGTCGTAGCCGGTGAAGGTGTACTGGGCGAGCAGCAGGCCGATCAGGATGACGTACAGCCACCCGATGTGGAAGCCGGTGTTGTTCACCAGGCCGGTGAAAACGGTCTTGGCGGACTGGTGGTGCGACGGCGCGAACGCGAGCACCCCGACGATGATCAGCACACCCGCGATGTGCCACCACACGCTGATGTCGTTGAGCAGGGCGACGATGCGGATGCCGAACTGGTTCAGCAGGCCGTGCACGAGCAGCACCAGCGCGAAGATCAAAACGGTGACCTTGGGGGCGGTGCTGGTCCCGAACTGCAGGTTGAGGAAGGCGTTGATGAAGAACGCCGCGCCGAAGTCGATGCCCGCCGTGACCGCGACCTGGCCAAGGAAGTTGAACCAGCCGGTGAACCAGGACCACGCTGCCCCGTTCTTCGGCGCGATCTTCGCGGCCCAGTAGTACAGGCCGCCCGCGGTCGGGTAGCTGGAGCAGACCTCGGCCATCGCCAGCCCCACGAACAACGTCATGATCCCGACGAAGGGCCAGCCCCAGACGATGACGGCTGGCCCGCCGGTGTTCATGCCAAACCCGTACAGGGTCAGGCAGCCGGACAGGATGGAGATGATCGTGAACGAGACGGCGAAGTTCGAGAAGCCGGACATGCGGCGGCGCAGCTCCTGGGCGTAACCCAGTTCGTGCAGGCGCTGCTCGTCCGATGTCAGCGGCACGGGGGCCGTCTGCTCATTGACGGACACGGGGGCTCCTTGGAGGTCACGCGGCCATGGGCCGCCTGGCCGCGGCACCGGGGCGCCTCGGCCCGAATGGTTTATTATCAGACCATTGAGGGTTAACGTAGCTGTCATGTCAAGACCCCGCGGGGAAAGAGATGACAGCTGACCTCGCCGCCCTGCTCGGCCCGGTGCGGGCGGGCAACGCCTTCGAGGAGACCGTCGAGCGGCTGCTGACGGTGATCAAGCTCGGGGTGGTCGCCCCCGGGGAGCGGTTCCCGGCTGAGCGGAAACTGGCCGGGCTGCTAGGGGTCAGCCGGATCACCCTGCGGGAGGCGATCCGGGCGCTGCAGCAGGCTGGGTACGTGGAGTCGCGCCGTGGCCGGTTCGGCGGCACGTTCGTGACCCATGGCTGGCCCGCCCCCGATCCGGCGGAGGTGCGCCGCAACGCGCTGGAGGAACCGGACAGGATCACTGACGCACTCATCTTCCGGATGGCGGTGGAGACGGGCGCCGCGCACGTTCTCGCGCAATCCGGCGGCGGCAACGGCCGCGACGTGCTGCTCGGCAGGCTGGCAGCGGTGAACAACGCCAGCCCCGGCGACTACCGGCGGCTGGACAGCTTGTTCCACCTCGCGATCGCGGAACTCACCGGCTCCACCCTGCTGGCCGCCGCCTGTGCCGACGCCCGGATGCGCCTGAATGACCTGCTCGACGCGATCCCGGTGCTGAAGCACAACATCGCCCACACCGCCGACCAGCACACCGCGATCGCCGAGGCGATTCTCGCCGGGGACGCCGGCCGTGCCCGGTCCGCCATGGCCGAGCACCTGGACGGCACGGCTGCCCTGCTCCGCGGCTTCCTGGCGAGCCCCGCGGTGGCGCACGAGGCGGCACCCCGGGTCACACCCGCCGAGCGTTGAGAGCCCCGCATTTGCGGTCGGGGATGGATTTACGGCACACTGATGTTGTGAAAAACGTGGGCAGTGTACGCGCGCTCTCCGGGGCGGCCGCCACCAGCGGTGCGGCCGCGGGCACGAGCATGCCCGCCGGCGCCCCGCGCGCTCACGAAGACGGGCTCGAGCGTACCCATCTCAGCCAGCTCGGGTCCGAGCGCGGCTCCCGGGCCAGGATCGCCCGGCTGATCCTGGAGAACGGGCCGGTCACCGCATCGGGCCTGTCTGCCAGGACCGGGCTCACCCCGGCCGCCGTCCGGCGCCACCTGGACTGCCTGCTATCGGGCGGGATGATCGAGATCCGCACCGCCCGCCGCCGGGGCAGCCGGGGACGTGGGCGCCCGGCCAAGTTCTTCGCGATCACCGACGCGGGCCGCAGCGCGTTCGAGCATGCCTACGATGACCTCGCCACGGGTGCCCTGCGGTTCCTCGCCGACATGGCCGGCCCTGACGCCGTCGGCGACTTCGCCCGCCGCCAGGTATCGGAGCTTGAGCACCGGTACCGGCCGGTGATGGAGTCCGCCGCACCCGGCGAGAAGGTGAGCGCGCTCGCCGAGGCGCTGTCGGGGGACGGCTACGCCGCCTCGGCCAGCAGCGTCTCCGCCGGTGCCGGCGGGGAGCAACTCTGCCAGCATCACTGCCCGGTCGCCCATGTGGCAGCCGAGTTCCCGCAGCTGTGCGAGGCAGAAACGGAAGCCTTTGCCAGGCTGCTCGGAACCCCCGTGCAGCGGCTGGCCACCATCGCGCATGGTGACGGGATCTGCACCACGCATGTGACCGCGCCATCGCTCGTCCGCACCCGCCCAACGACCACGACAACCTCAGAGGCCGGAGGCATCTCCGCATGACGACGATCGTTCGCCCAGAACTCGAGGGGCTTGAGCACTACAAGTTCGGCTGGGCCGACTCCGACGCGGCCGGCACGGTTGCGCGCCGTGGCCTCTCCGAAGAGGTGGTGCGCGACATCTCAGCCAGGAAGGGCGAGCCGGAGTGGATGCTCGACCTGCGGCTGAAGGGCCTGAAGTACTTCGGCCGGAAGCCGCTGCCCGACTGGGGAGCGGACCTCGGCGATATCGACTTCGAGCACATCAAGTACTTCGTCCAGTCGGTGGAGAAGCAGGCGGCAAGCTGGGATGAGCTGCCTGCCGACATCAAGAACACCTATGACAGGCTCGGCATCCCCGAAGCCGAGAAGCAGCGGCTCATCGCTGGTGTGGCGGCCCAGTACGAAAGCACTGTCATTTACCACAAGATCCGTGAGGATCTGGAGGAAAAGGGCGTTATCTTCCTGGACACTGACTCCGCGCTCAGGGAGCACCCGGATCTGTTCCAGGAGTACTACGCCACGGTGATCCCGCCGGGCGACAACAAGTTCGCCGCGCTCAACACGGCGGTCTGGAGCGGCGGGTCCTTCATCTACGTGCCCAAGGGCGTGCACGTGGATATTCCGCTGCAGGCCTACTTCCGGATCAACACCGAGAACATGGGCCAGTTCGAGCGGACGCTCATCGTCGTGGACGAGGGCGCCTACGTGCACTACGTCGAGGGCTGCACGGCGCCGATCTACAAGTCCGACTCGCTGCACTCCGCGGTGGTGGAGATCATAGTGAAGGCCGGCGCCCGCTGCCGTTACACCACCATCCAGAACTGGTCGAACAACGTCTACAACCTGGTCACCAAGCGGGCCGTGGCGCAGACGGGCGCGACCATGGAGTGGATCGACGGCAACATCGGATCCAAGGTCACGATGAAGTACCCGGCCGTCTACCTGATGGGGGAGCACGCCAAGGGGGAGACGCTGTCGGTCGCGTTCGCCGGCGAGGGCCAGCACCAGGACGCGGGCGCGAAGATGGTCCACTGCGCGCCGAACACCTCCTCCACCATCGTGTCCAAGTCGGTGGCCAGGGGCGGCGGGCGGACCTCCTACCGCGGCCTGGTCCAGGTGCAGGAGGGCGCGGCCCACTCGAAGTCCACGGTCAAGTGCGACGCGCTGCTGGTGGACGCCGTGAGCAGGTCTGACACCTATCCCTACGTGGACGTGCGTGAGGACGACGTGGAGATGGGCCACGAGGCCAGCGTCTCCAAGATCTCCGAAGACCAGCTGTTCTACCTGATGAGCCGCGGCATGACGGAAGACGAGGCGATGGCCACCATCGTCCGCGGGTTCGTCGAGCCGATCGCCCGTGAGCTGCCGATGGAGTACGCGCTCGAGCTGAACAGGCTGATCGAGCTTCAGATGGAGGGGGCGGTCGGCTGATGGCGGCGCTCCGGGGGGCCGTGGAAGCCGCGGCCCCGGTCTCCAGGCTGCACCAGCTCCGGTCGTTTGAGCTGGCGGACTTCCGGGTGCCCACCGGGCGGGAGGAGGAGTGGAGGTTCACTCCGCTTCGCCGGTTGCGGGGGCTGCACGGGGATTCCTCCCTTCCCAGCGGGAAGGTGGCGGTGGAAAGTGACGCCGCGTCGCCGGGCACCGCTGTGCGTGCGCAACGCGGTGACCGGCGACTCGGCGCCACTTTTGTGCCGTCCGACCGGGTTAGCGCAAGAGCGTTTGCGTCGTTTGAGGAGGCCACCGTCGTTTCGGTGCCGGATGAGGCGCAGATCTCCCAGCCCATCGTGGTCTCGGTGCGGGGGGAGGACGCTGGGGGGGCGGCGTTTGGGCACACGCTTATTGAGGTGGGGGCGAACTCTAACGCGGTTGTGGTGCTTGACCACACGGGCAGCGCCACGTTCGCCGACAATGTGGAGATTGTGGTTGGGGACGGGGCGCTGCTGTCGGTGGTGAGCATGCAGGACTGGAACCCCGACACCGTGCATCTGTCACATCACTACGCCAGGATCGGCCGTGACGCGCGGCTCCGGCACGCCGTTGTGACGCTGGGTGGTGGCGTGGTGAGGGTGGCCCCGTCGGTCCGTTATGCGGGCCCTGGAGGGGATGCGGAGCTGCTCGGGCTGTACTTCGCGGACGCCGGCCAGCATCTTGAGCACCGGCTGTTCGTGGACCACGCCCAGCCGGCCTGCCGCAGCCGGGTGGACTACAAGGGGGCGCTGCAGGGCGACGCGGCGCACACGGTGTGGATCGGGGACGTGCTGATCCGGCCGGAGGCGACCGGGACCGACACCTATGAGCGGAACCGGAACCTGCTGCTGACCGACGGCGCACGGGCCGACTCGGTGCCGAACCTGGAGATCCTCACGGGTGAGGTGGTGGGGGCCGGGCACGCGAGCGCCAGCGGGCGGCTGGAAGATCATCACCTGTTCTATCTCATGGCCCGCGGCATCCCGATGGCCGAGGCGCGGCGGCTGGTGATCCGGGGTTTCTTCGGCCAGCTGATCGCCAAGATCGCCGTGCCGGAACTGCGGGAGCGGATCAGCGCCGAGATCGAGACAGAGCTCGCAAAGGAGCCGGCGTGAGCGAGACGACCACCTTCGTCCGGGCCTGCGCGCTGGCCGATCTGCCAGCGCAGGGGGCCATCGGAGTGGAGATAGGCGACCTGCCCGTCGCGATCGTCCGCACCGGCAGTGAGGTGTTCGCGCTGTATGACGTGTGCTCGCACGAGGAAGTCCTGCTGTCCGAGG